>MDTG01169446.1_pt1 | contig 66826 bp, 58 predicted proteins | sample 811421 | NCBI WGS metagenome assembly MDTG01 (sample SAMN05326645, study PRJNA326480) | marine metagenome | isolation source: seawater | place: Pacific Ocean: South East | collected 2011
CTCATCCTGATGCTCAATAAGGAATATTCTGTTCTTGTACTAATAGCTTTTATCATAGCCTCTCCAATAGCCTATTACGCCATGCAAGACTGGCTGCAGGAATTTAAATACAGAATAAGCTTGAGCCCTTTGACTTTTATAGGAGCCTTTTTAGGGTTTCTTGCTTTGAGTTGGCTGGTCACTATTGCTCAATCATTGAGAGTATCCAGAGAGAATCCTGCAGATGTACTGAGAGATGAGTAAATGAAAAGAGACGGTTTCTATGGTAAGTAGTACTGACTACCTGACCCATAGAAATCGTCTCATTTTTCAAATTAATAAGGTCTGTTTGTTTTACGCCTCGGTTTTTGCCATTCTGTTCCGAGTATTTTCATCCAGATAAATCTTTCTCATACGAATGTTCTTGGGAGTAATTTCCAGGTATTCGTCTTTTTGAATGTACTCCATAGCTTCTTCTAAGGAGAATCTCTTTGGAGGCGCAATTTTGGAGTTGTCGTCAGAACCGGCAGCACGCATGTTGGTTAGCTTTTTTCCTTTTTGAACGTTCACTACCAGATCGTTCTCACGCGTGTGTTCTCCAATAACCTGTCCTGTATAGAGGTCTTCGCCAGGAGCCACAAAGAAAACGCCTCGGTCTTGTAGTTTGTCGAACGAATAGGCCGTGCCCGGTCCGTTTTCCATAGAGATAAGCGAGCCGTTTATTCTGCCTTTGATTTCGCCTTTGTATGGCTGGTAATCTTTAAAGCGATGATTCATAACAGCTTCTCCACCCGTGGCGGTCAATACGTTATTTCTTAAGCCAATCAGCCCTCTCGAAGGAATTTCGAACTCAAGGTGTTGCTGGTCGCCTTTAGGCTCCATAATCTTGAGCTCTCCTTTACGTTGTGTCGCCAGTTCTATTACTTTACCGGCTACTTCAGAAGGTACATCTACTACCAGCGTTTCAATAGGTTCGCACTTCTTGCCATCTATTTCTTTGAGAATTACCTGAGGCTGACCCACCATGAGCTCATAACCTTCTCTTCTCATGGTTTCTATAAGCACAGACAGGTGGAGAATTCCACGACCATACACCAAAAACTTGTCCTCAGAGTCGGTAGGTTGAACTTTTAGAGCCAAGTTTTTCTCCGTTTCTTTCATCAGACGGTCTCTTAGGTGTCTGGATGTAACAAACTTACCTTCTGAACCAAAGCCCGGAGAGTTGTTAATGGTGAAGAGCATGTTCATTGTAGGCTCGTCAATAGAAATACGCGGAAGTGGTTCCGGATTGTCAAAGTCGGTGAGCGTATCACCAATTTCAAAGTTTTCCAGCCCAACTATGGCGCAGAGGTCGCCTGCTTTAACCTCCGTAACTTTTACTCGGCCAAGACCTTCAAAAACCTGAAGTTCTTTAATCCGAACTCGCTGAATTGAACCATCAGCCTTGGTTAGTCCCATAGATTTGCCTTCTTCCAGCTTGCCCTGATACACCCTTCCAATGGCTATTCGGCCCACATAAGAGGAGTAATCGAGAGAGGTAACCTGAAACTGAGGAGTACCTTCCGGGCTTGGGGCTTCCGGAATTACCTCGAGAATTTTATCAAGCAGTGGAGTAATGTCTTCAGTAGGTTGCTTCCAGTCGGTGCTCATCCAGCCTTGCTTGGAAGAACCATAAACGGTTTCGAAATTGAGCTGTTCTTCTGTAGCATCAAGATTAAACATTAGGTCGAAAACCTGTTCGTGAACCTCGTCAGGTCGGCAGTTTTCTTTGTCTACCTTGTTTACCACAACTATTGGAGTTAGTCCCAGGCCCAGGGCTTTGCTAAGCACAAAGCGTGTTTGTGGCATTGGGCCTTCGAAGGCATCCACCAACAGCAATACACCATCGGCCATTTTAAGAACACGCTCTACTTCTCCGCCAAAGTCTGCGTGACCAGGAGTGTCTATAATGTTAATCTTAACCCCTTTGTAGGTAACCGATACGTTTTTGGAAAGAATGGTAATCCCTCTTTCACGCTCCAGATCGTTGTTGTCCAGAATCAATTCACCAGATTCCTGATTTTCTCTGAATAGTTTAGAGGCGTGAATAATTTTGTCTACCAGGGTAGTCTTGCCATGGTCTACGTGAGCAATAATGGCAATATTTCTAATGCTTTGCATAACAGCTTTTCAAATCGAGCGGCAAAGGTAGGGTTTTAATATGACTTCAGTGTTATGCGCCTGAAAATAGTACAAGGTGGTGTGTGGAATGAGAATCAGTAATTGGTGAAATGGTCAATAGTTATTGATGACGGGGTAGTTGGGGGATTGTTGAAATGAAGAATCATAGAACTAGACTCTTTAGGAGTTAATTTCATCGTTAAAGCCTTTTAAGATTTTCCAATCTATTTAATAGACAAGTTCAGAATGACGGCCTTTGAAGCTTTTAAGACAGCCTCATCACCGGCATGGAGAACAACCCTTGAAAAGTTACTCTTGTGGGTGGCTTCTATTAAGTTTTTCGAATTCGGCAATCTGCTCTTTCAGTCGATTAATCTGTTCAGAGGGAAGAATGTTTTGATAGGCTCCCACAATAATTTCTAACTCCACATGCCTGGACTTTGCCATAAGGTTATTGATTTGATTGAGCCGATGAAGGGCTCCATCGCCTTTTTCAACAATTGACTCCAGCTTTCGCTCCAATTCTATTGGGCCAACTTTGGCTTTGACCACATCTTGGTCGGTAAAGCTCTCTATAACTCTCGAAATGGTTTTTCGATAAACAATGAGTACAAAAGCAATTACTACAGGCCAGGATAGGAGCAGGTAGCCAATTCGCTCAATTATTTCTAAGGTATTGATGGTGTTCATATGATTAAGGTTTATGGATGGATTTGTAGTGGCAATGGAGTTCAGCAGATTGTTAGTTCCATCGTCAACTTATAATCACGCACGCCATAGCGTAATTGAATAAACTCAAATTGATGGGGGATTCCAAATATTATTGGCAGAGGCTATGGCTGTTAGTAGCTGATTCACAGGCGTACCGCAAGCATAATCTGCTTTTATGATTAGGCATGTGTGGAATGTGGTTGATTAGACAGAATGTAAACTACCGGATTAACTATGGCCATTATCGCGTTGACCATCGTAGTAGTTTTTTAGAATAGAGTCCATTTCTGACCGACCTTCTATAATGGACAATACTTTCTCCCAGATATCATTTGGAATGAGTTCGCGAAGTGGTTGCTCAACCCGGGGGATACGATCGAACACCTTTTTTACTTTGCCGTCCCAAACCTTGTAGTATTTAACCAGATCGTCAGGGTAAACCACTTTGCGTTTGGTGCCCTCATCAGAGGCTCTAAAGGGGTAAGGAATGTTCAGATAGCCGTAGTCATCGGTCAGTTGTTCTCCCGGTTGAATGTCTCTAATGGCAATTTCAAAGTCGTAGGCCGTAGAAAGACAGTTGGAGTTGAAGCTGTGGTTTACAAACCTTCCATTGTCCCAGCAGAGCACAAAATTGCCTTTGTTGTTTCTATAGGTATAGGTATCGAGTATTTGCTGATAGATAGGCTCCATTTGCTGAAATTCAGACGGGCTGAATTCACGGTCAAGCTTATCCAGTGCCCAGGTAATGGTGCCTGCCGGGATGAAATCTGTGGCCACAACTCCGTAGCCTATTTCTTTGCTGATAAACTTCAGCTCTGTGTTTGGGTGTATCATGGTTTCTGAAATCAAAAAGTGGCTCTCAGTTGTCCCGGATTTGATTTCCCGACTTGCTGTGGAGTTGGATGAAAATATAGCTTGAATTGAACTACCAAACAATGGGTGCTCAATGATGATTTTCGAAGTATTCGAAAGCGTCTATTATATCCAGATAAGCTCCGTCAAAACCAGCATCAATAATTTTCTTTAAGTAGGAGCTGTCATTTCCATAAATAATCTGCTGCCAGCCTTTATCCCAATAATTCACCTTATAATTGCCCTCCCAATCGGGGTTTTCGGCCTTAATCCATGCCGGACTACCAACCTGCCATTCACTTTGCCAATAATATCTGTAGTCTTCGGCTTCACCTATGCTCATATAAGAGACAACAAGTCGTTTTCCCCCATTGGCCTTGGTCTTTAGCTTCTCAAGGTCACCGGAGCTTAGTGGCTTGTCGTGGAAAAAGAGATCCAAAATAAGTAAGTCGTAGTTGGTTTTGGCGAGTGCTTCTATGAGGGCTGTTTTTGTCCGAAAATTTGAATAATTGAGTAAGTAGAGGAAGTTTTTAGCTTCTGAAATACGAAGGATATCCCTGCTGTTTTCATTAAAGACACAAGAGGGGTATGATGGTATTTCATCTAAGTTTCTCCTGTGGGCTGCAAAAGAGATAAAGTCATTGCGCTTATTCTGCCTATAAGACTTGTTTACTTTAGACTTGGAGTGGCAATAGTCTGTAGTGAGTACTTCTACACCGTTTTTTTCAAAGAGTAGACACAGATTGAGCATGAACTGTTGGTCGGCAGACGGAGTGGGCTTATTGTCTTTGCTGTAGCCATAAAATAAATCTTCGCGTCCGGTAGCGTCTATGGCATTCAGGTAGTCCAGGTAGGGCACCCCACTGGCATCTCCGGAAGATGTGGCCAGTTCCTGTCCGTTTTGAGGAATTATTAGAAAGTCGGCATTTTGTTGCTTGGCATAGACGCTAAGATTCCTTACAAAATTCCGCATTTCCTGCCTGTAGTCGGTGTGGTCAGAGGTAGGCCGGGCGGCACCGGAATTGTTCCATGTTTCGGAGGTATGAAAGACCCCCAGAAGGGAGAAGATTATAGGTAGAATGCTTACTGTCTTTTTCATATCATTAGGTTAGCGTGGCTATTGGGTAAACTCGCCAATGTGCCAGAGTACAGTGCTTGGATCGTGTACGAAAAACTCTCGGCCCCATGCTTCATTTTTAATTTCTGATATACGCACCGTAGGGTACTTATGCTCTAAATCCAAAGTCAACAGTTCAGCTCTAAATGCCTCTATGTTGTCTACTTCCAGAAACAGCATGGTATTTTCTACCCAATCCTTTACAAAATATTTCTGAAGATAGAAGGCCACATTGTTTTTAAGCTTATACACGCACATATCGTGCGAAAGCTCTATTTCCTGAAAACCAAAAGCCCGGTAAAAACTCCTCGATGCTTCATAGTCTTTGGCTCCTATAAACGGGCGGATGCTTTTGGCTTGTTGTTTCATGGTCTAAAAATCATAGATATAAAGGTCGAAAAAGTGATTGAATTATAGGCGTTTGCACTGAATTAAGCTCACAGCAATGCTTTTACGGTACGGTTTAGTAAACAAACAAGTGGCTATCAATTTATAAAATGTCTTACAGCGTCTACGGTGTTGTGATGGGCTTTTCTGCAGAGGTTAAGTCCGTTTTTCGTCAGGTTTAGAAGCTGAGGGTTGCTTTGTGGTGTATCCGTAGGTCAGCCCGCCCAATAACCAAACAGGTGTTGAAATGAGCAATTCCCTGGCCTGAAGCTCTTCGTTTTTCAGTAGAGGCATAATGCATGATGTAATCACAAACATTAATATACCCCAAATCAAACCATTAATGATCCACCGTTTCATGCCGTGTGTTATTTTTAGCCATAGGCTTAAAATAATGACTTGTTCGCAGGAGATCAAACAGATAGTGTGTTGTTTATCGATATTCCGGATTGTCGAAATTCCATCGTTTACCATTTTCCCAATCCTTTCGGGAATTGCCATAGGAGGGGTAGCCTTCTGCCTTCTTAAGGAGTTGAGCAAGGTGCAAGAGGTTGTAGGTCATAAACGTGGTGTTTCGGTTAGTAAACTCGTTCTTAACCGCGCCCGATTCTTCATCCAAATAGCTGGGGCCGGGGCCTATTTCACCCAGCCAACCACAATCGGCTTGGGGAGGGATGGAGTAGCCAATGTGCTGTAAAGCATAAAGAATAGACATGGCGCAATGCTTGGCTCCATCTTCGTTGCCGGTAATTACACAGCCTCCAACCTTGCCGTAGTATAGGTATTGGCCTTTGCTGTTTGTTTGGCCACTTAGGCTGTAAAGCCGTTCGATCAGCTTTTGAGCTTCAGAAGATTTCTCTCCCAGCCAAATAGGAGTGCCAATCACCAGAATATCAGCCCTCAGAATTCGTTCGGAAAGTTCCGGCCATTCATCTTTTGGCCAGCCGTGTTCTTCCATGTTCGGAAATACCCCGCTGGCTACCTCATGGTCTATTAGCCGAAGCTCATCGACCGTTACACCTTCTTTGCGCATAATTGTCTTAGACAATCGCATGAGGCCTTCCGTATGGCTTTGTTCTGGCGAACGTTTAAGGGTGCAGTTCACATAGATGGCTGAGAGGTTAGAGAAATCCATAAGTATTTAGCTATCAGATTTTTAATGTACGCGTTTTATCGGACGTATACATTAGAGGGAATCGATAAATCGTTTAATCTCGCTCTTAGCTTTTCCAGCCTTTCTCTGAATTCTCCCCAGAAGTTCATCTTCCTGACCCTCCGTATAAGTAAGATCGTCATCAGTAAGATTAGCATATTCTTGTTTCAATTTTCCTTTTACAATGTTCCAGTTGCCTTTCAGTTTGTCTATTGTTGCATTCATAGTTTTATCTTTTGGTTCACCCTAAGAAATCCAAGGATGGTGCCATAGCCATTGGTTGCTGAGGTTTGTGGTTAAATAGTTGATTTTCAGTAATTTGAATTATAGTGTGTTTTGTTTGGGTGGAAAGGTATTCTACACTATCGGGAAAATATTTCTCGAAATGACAGGGAGTAGGGGGCTTATGGAGTCTGAACGGCCACTTTAGCAGTATTTGGTTGTTGGCCGGAAATAGCCAACTGGCAAAATAGTGCTATCTTCCTAACCAATAAACACCCAATAATGAAAAGACATTTAAAGGTAGCCTCTCTGCTGATAGCACTTTCTCTGTTGCTAAGCAGTAAATGCCAAAACACAGGCGAAGACGAACGCGAACATAAATTCGGATACGTGAATTTTAACCTGGGAGAATCGCCCGTGTCGTCACCCGGTAGGCAAGAACTTTCATTGTACGGTTGCAACACGGAAATAACTACCCGCGGTACGATATGGAACGGGCAGGAAAATCTGGAGTGGAATACCAAGAACCAGGTGCTGGAAAATGTACCCTTTGGGTATAGAGAAGAAGACGGCCGTAAATACTTTATCTCCAAGTATTACATGGCTTCTCCTCCTGTTATGGAACTGATGACCGCGAATGCGGGAGAAAAGGCAGCAAGAGCTAACATTGGTCTAGTTATCCCCGACCAGTTTACTTTTTTTGGTGAAAAGCCTGTGCAAATAGTACACCTGGACTATACCATTTTAGAGCCGGTATATCTGAATTATGTGGAGGTGGACTATTATTTCCGGCCAGGAAAAAATGAAATGTCTTGCGGAGATTTGGGAGTGGATCTGATTCCTCTGAATATTCGATGTAAAGATTTTTTATGGCGCAACAAACCCTCTACAGGTTCTATTCAAGAGGCAAAAGGAGCTTCCGGAATAGGCAGACTAAAAAATGAGAAAGGACAGAATCAGGTATTTTTACCAAGTTATGGTCCCAATGGGGAAGACTGTCTGGATTGCACCATTACCATATTAGACGATATTCTTCTGAACCACGAAGTGTTTTTTGCCACTGAAGACGGGTTTTCTAAAACCATTAGCCTGACGGATTTTTATAAAAAGAATGGCCACGAAATGCCTATTCCTCTGGCATGTCGGCCGCGCTTCGAACTTCCTGCCGGGTGTAAGCCTAACGATTGAAACACTCAGGCTAAACCCTGTTAACGATTACCGCTGATGGTAAGCTGTTGACCTTGACCATGGGAGAAACTTGTGGTCAGTATACGAGGACGAACATCTTTGTTTTCCTGTTCCACAATGGTTATTGCCCCGGTAGGAGTGGAGAACCTGGCAAGGAAAGATTCTTGTTCCGTCAGGCTGTTCCTAAGCCCCAGTGTATGGAGTAAACCTACCAACAATTCACCGCCCTCTATAACTACCTCCTTAAGCCCGTTGAAACCGTTGCTGTGAATGGTAAACTCTCCGGTGGCCGGGTTTGGGTAGTGGTAAGTAATAAAAAAAATATGATTCAGGGGCGAGTATTCAGGAAAGGCAATGTAAGTCCATAAACTGCCGTTAGTCACCTCATGTTCAATGTTCAACTGGCGTAGAGCTAAAACTATTTTGTGGTGTTCCGGCCCTGTAAGCGCCAGGTAGGCCCCGGTATAATGTTGTTCAATTAAGGTCTTGTATTTTAGGGCTACATCGTCAGTTGGCTGTCCTTTTAAACTCATAAGCTCTACGTAGCTGCCATTTTCAAATTTGACATGAGCATTGAGTAAGCCGTTGGAGTGCAGTTTTCCGGGTTTTAAAGTAAAACCCATGGAAGCGAACCTGTTTTTGGCGCTATCGAGGTTGGAATAGGCATACACCACATGGTCAATCTGTAAATTTTGAGCAAAGGCAAGAATTGGGCAAGCAATCCATAGAAGGGCAAAGAACAAAAAATATGTAGAAACTACCGATCTGGACATGAAGTGCTGTTATGTTCAGTGAATTTGGTCAAAAGCGGCCTGGCAATCAATACCTTCCAAAATAAAAGGAGACTACGTTCCACACTTTAGGCTTGAATAAACCAAAACCAATTAGTGCAGAATGTCAACCCAACCTCTTTCTATCTTTCCAGCGTTTTTCCTTCAGAGTAGTTTCAATCTTGGTTTTTTTTAAAACTTCCGGGCTGATCCTTAGAGCTTAGTTTCGATTTGCCCATTTTGGGCTGCTTACCAGCTCGATAACCCGCATTGTTAAGGCTAACCACAAAAAGCGATAATGAACCCTTCAATCATAAAGAGTTTCTACTCAGTGTTCCATCCACGAGTCGCCAGATATTCAAAGGGTTGCTGTCTTTGAGAGCATCGGGTAGTGCCTCTTGCGGAAAATCCTGATAGCAAACGGGGCGCACAAAACGCTTAATAGCCGCAGTGCCTACAGAGGTAGTTTGTGGAGCCGTAGTAGCCGGAAAAGGGCCTCCATGTACCATAGAATGGCATACTTCAACACCAGTTGGGAAGCCATTGAACACAATTCTACCTACCTTTTCTTCCAGAATACTTACCAGTTCTGCATACTCTCGTAAATCTTCTTCCGTACCATGTATAGTGGCCGTCAGGTGGCCTTCCAGACCTCTGGCAAACTGAAGTATTTCTTCTTTGGCCGATGCATTGACCAACAAAGTAGCCGGCCCGAATACTTCTTCTTGCAGGGCTTTGTTTTGTAGCACCGTGGTTATGTGCGCTTCAAATATTTGGTTAACAGCTTTATTGCCTTCAGCCACGCCTGTTGAATGACTAAGTTCTGTTACACCCGGGCTACTTTTAAGTTGTTCTACGCCCAGATTAAAGGCACTTTTAATTCCTTGCGAGAGCATGATGCCTTCGGCCGAAGTTTCATTGCAGGCCGCCAATGTTTTCTTAAACTGGTCTGTATGCTCGCTTGAAGGGAGTACCACCAGACCGGGGTTGGTACAGAACTGACCCACTCCGAGAGTAAACGAGCCTGCTAGTCCCTTGGCAAGGGCTTCCGCTTTACTTGCCAAGGCTCCCGGAAGCATAAATACCGGGTTGGTGCTGCCCATTTCTGCATAAACAGGAATAGGCTCGGGACGTTGATTGGCCGCATCGAAAAGTGCTTTTCCGCCCCTATAAGAGCCTGTAAAACCAACAGCTTTAATGTTTGGGTCATTTACCAGGGCCATACCTACTGCTATGGTTTTACCCTGAACAAGAGAGAATACTCCTTCCGGTAGGTTACACGCTTTGGCTGCTTTGAGAATAGCTTGAGCCACCAATTCGGAGGTGCCCGGATGCAAAGGGTGGCCTTTTACAATAACTGGGCAACCGGCTGCAAAGGCCGAAGCCGTATCGCCACCGGCTACTGAAAAAGCAAGTGGGAAATTACTGGCTCCAAAAACAGCCACAGGGCCAAGTGGCCGTTGCATTTGCCGCACGTCAGGCTTTGGAAGTGGCACCCGGTCGGGGTTGGCGCGGTCAATTCGGGCATCGACCCACGAACCTTCACGTACTACTGAGGCAAACAGCTTAAGCTGGTTCATAGTACGGCCTCGCTCGCCTTCCAGTCTGGGGCGTGGTAGAGCCGTTTCTTCCATGCATCGTTCAATTAGGGCGTCACCCAGAGCCAAAAGTTCATTGGCAATAGTCTCCAGAAAAAGGGCTTTTTGCTCATTATCTATTTCCTTAAAAGATGAATAGGCTTTTTTGGCAAGGGCGGTTGCCTGTTGAATTTCTTCTTCCGTAGCCTCAAAAAAGTCTGTGGGCAGATTTTCAGAGTTGGCAGGATTAATTGCCTTGAAAGTGTCTTTTCCCTTAGCAGAGGTAGAAAATCCGATGAATTGATGTCCGGTAAGCGAAGCCATAGGTTTGTTTTGGGTTTGAAATCAATGTCAGGCCAAAATTATGGGCTTTCTTTTCAGGCGCAACCTTCATCACCAATATCTGCTGATTAAATAATTAAGGTTAGCAATATGAAAGGCTTCTGCTATTTTCAACCAAACCTTAAAATACATGATGAAGAATATACAACTGCTGATTTGTGCTTTGTTGATGGCCCTGCCGGGTATCATGGAGGCACAAATACCACACCCCAGAGAGACATTTGGCCATGAAGTTGGAGCCGATTATAAGTTGGCCGATTATGACCAGATGCTTGAATACTACGACAAGCTTGCCGCTTCTACCGAGCGTGTACAGATGGTAGAAATTGGTAAATCGGTTATGGGACGTCCCATAAAGCTCTTTTTTATTTCCAGCGAGAAAAATATGGCTCAGTTGGAGCGTTGGAGAGAGATTAGTGAAAAACTATCGAGGGCAGAGATTTCTGAGGCCGAGGCCCGGCAGCTGGCCAAAGAAGGTAAGGCCATTGTGTGGTTCGATGGCGGAATGCATGCCACGGAGCGGGCTCACGCACAAATGACTTCTGAGCTGGCCTGGAGAGTTGCCGCAGAGGAATCGGAGGAAATGCAAAAGATCAGGGAAAACGTAATTACTCTTATTGTTCCCGTAATGAATCCCGATGGACTTGATATTGTAGTTGATTGGTATCGTAAAAACCTGGGAACACCTTTCGAAAATACCTCTCCACCAATTCTGTATCAGAAATACGTGGGGCACGATAACAACAGGGATTGGTTTATGAACAATATGCCCGAGACAAAGGCAGTTACCCAGGTGCTATACCACGAGTGGTATCCTCAAATTGTACACAACCATCACCAGACCGCACCGCGTTGGGCCATGATATTTATTCCGCCTTTCAGAAGCCCGGTAAACCAAAAAATCCATCCCGGTGTTACCACTGGAGTTAATCTAGTGGGAACGGCCATGGCCAACCGCTTTGCCATGAAGAAAATGCCAGGGGCCATAGCCACCACGGGCTATTCTATGTTCTGGAATGGAGGTATGAGAACGGCTCCTTACTATCATAACCAGATAGGAATACTCACAGAAACGGCTCAACCCAGCCCAACGCCTACTGAGTATGACCCTGAGCGATTCCCCGAAACAGTGGGGGGTAAGGCCTCAAACGGAACAGAGATTTTCTATCCATTTCCATGGAAAGGCGGAATGCTTCATTTTAGAAGTGCTGTGGATTACATGCTGGAGGCATCGATGGCTGTTCTTGATTTGGCAGCCGACAAGAAAGACGAGTTTCTTTACAACATCTATAGCATGGGACGCGATGCTATTGAAGATCGGTCGGGCGCCTTTGCCTATGTTATTCCCAAAGACCAATGGAATCCGAGTGAAGCCATAAATTTAACCAATATACTAATGCAGGGTGGCATAGAGGCTCATAGAGCAACGGCTCCTTTTACAGTAAATGGGAAGACCTATGAGGCCGGATCTATCATATTCTACGGAAGTCAGGCTTTTAGACCCTTCCTTGCCGATTTAATGGAGAAGCAGGTATATCCTGATCAGTTTCGTTATCCGGGAGGGCCTCCAATGCCGCCATACGATCTGGCAGGATGGACGCTGCCATTGCAAATGGGAGTAACTGTAGACCGCATAACCGATACCTTCAACGCTTCGGCAGAGGAGGTGACTGAAAAACTTGTGCCTGAAGCAGGGCAAGTTGCAGGCTCGGGTCGCTATGGATACGTATTTTCCAACAAAGACAACCTGAGTGCCAAGGCCATTAACCGATTGCAAAAAGCCGGTTATACGGTGAGTTTATTGAAAGCGGACGATGACAATGCCAAAGCCGGTTCTGTAGTAGTAAGAAGCAAGAGAGGGCTGGATGATGAAGTGCAGAAGCTAAGTGCAGAGCTTGGCCTGGACTTTACGCGTCTGGCTAAGGCTCCGGCAGCACCCATGGAAGAACTAAACCGCGTGAAGGTTGGAATTTATAAATCATGGCAGGCCAATATGGACGAAGGGTGGACACGCTGGATGCTAGAGCAGTTTGAGTTTGATTTGGATACCCTGCACAACGAGCAAATTCAGTCGGGCAATCTCTCCCAATACAGTGCACTTATTTTCCCCTCTCAGAGTGGGAGAGGCATCATGCAGGGGCATAGCCAGGGAAGAATGCCTGAAAAATTTGTGGGAGGAATTGGTGAAGAAGGTGTAAAAGCTATTGATACTTACGCCAAAAGCGGAGGAACCATCATTTTCTTCGATGCTTCCAGCGACTTTGCTATCGAACAGTTCAAACTACCGGTCAAAAATGTGCTCAGTGGTTTGAAGGATACAGAGTTCTTTATACCCGGGTCACTCATCAGGACAGATATTGATACTTCCAATCCGTTGGCGTTTGGTATGATGAACCAAGTTGCCGCTTCATTCGATAATAGCGGAGCCTTTGCTGTAGAAAGTGGAGCTCAAGGTATCGAAGAAGTAGCAAGATATGCTTCAGACAATCTACTAATGAGCGGTTGGGCCATGGGAGAAGAAAAGTACCTGGCCAATACTTCGGCCATGCTCAATGTGAGCTATGGAGGAGGTAACCTTGTGTTGTTTGGCTTCAAACCACAATTTAGAGGTCAGCCCAGAGGTACTTACAAGCTTATCTTTAACTCCATTTATCAGGGAGCAAAAAAGAATAAGATAAACACGAAGAGATAAAACCGGCCTCAGAGTCTCCTAAAAGGGCCTCGGAGATTAATGGTTCTTCAGAGTTCTCTGTGAGAGCCTCTTATGGAGAGAAATAGTTGTCATTCCCGCGAAGGCGGGAACCTCCAAATCAGTACAACCAATAATTAGCCCACGGTTTAAACCGCGGGCTAATTTATTTATGTTCCTGCCAAATTTGATTCTCTAAAATCTGACTTCAGGAATCTAAAAACTATCTTTGCAGCCATGACGAAAACGGATTTCAAAAGACATACTGTTACAGCTGCTTTGCCCTATGCCAATGGTCCTGTTCATATTGGCCACCTGGCAGGGGTATATATTCCGGCAGATATTTATGTGCGCTATTTGCGTTCCAAGGGAGAAGATGTGGCCTTTATTTGTGGTTCCGATGAACACGGAATGGCCATTACCATGCGTGCCCGAAAAGAAGGTATAGACCCTCAGCAAATCGTAGATAAATACCACGGCATGATCAAAAAAAGCTTTGATCAACTAGGTGTTTCTTTTGATATCTATTCACGCACTTCCAACTCGGTGCATCATGAGACAGCACAAGAATTCTTCAAAAAGCTTTACAAGGAAGGGAAGTTTGAGGAGCGCGTAAGTGAGCAATACTTTGATGAGGAGGCCAAGCAATTTTTGGCAGACCGGTATATTACAGGTACCTGCCCTAAGTGCAACCATCCATCAGCCTATGGCGATCAGTGTGAGAATTGTGGTACTTCACTCAACCCAACCGACCTGATTAACCCTAAATCTACACTCACAGGAAATCCACCCGTACTTAAAGAAACTAAACATTGGTATCTGCCCCTGCAGAACTATGAAAAGTGGCTCAATCAATGGATAGTAGAAGGACATAAAAATGATTGGAAGCCCAACGTGTGGGGCCAATGTAAGTCCTGGATTGATGGTGGTTTGCAGCCTCGAGCCATGACACGGGATTTAGATTGGGGGATTCAAGTGCCAGTTCAGGGAGCCGATGGTAAAGTACTCTACGTTTGGTTCGATGCCCCAATCGGTTATATCTCGGCTACCCGCGAGTGGGCTGCAGAGAAGGGAATAGATTGGGAGCCTTACTGGAAAGACAAAGACACCAAGCTGGTGCACTTTATTGGCAAAGATAACATTGTGTTTCATTGCATTATTTTCCCTGCCATTCTCAAGGCACATGGCGATTATATTTTACCGGAAAATGTTCCGGCCAATGAATTTTTAAACCTGGAAAACGATAAGATATCGACCTCAAGAAACTGGGCCGTTTGGTTGCACGAATACCTTCAGGAGCTTCCCGGTAAGCAAGATGTGCTACGCTATGCCCTTTGTGCCAATGCTCCCGAAACCAAAGACAACGATTTTACCTGGAAAGACTTTCAGGCTAGAAACAATAGCGAACTTGTAGCCATATTGGGCAACTTTGTTAACCGGGCAGTGGTTCTTACCCACAAGTATTTTGAAGGAAAAGTGCCTGAGCGGGGAGAGCTATTCGATATCGATAGAGAGGTACTTCATGCCCTGGGTCAGGTACCCAAGAAAGTAGGCGATTCTATAGAACGTTATAGGTTTAGAGAGGCTCTTGCGGAGATGATGGACCTGGCAAGAATAGGCAATAAATACCTTGCTGACACCGAGCCATGGAAACTGATAAAAACCGATGAAGAACGAGTAAAGTCCATTCTAAACATTGCTTTGCAATTGGTAGCTAATCTGGCTATCGTAGCTGAGCCGTTTATACCCTTCAGTACAGCAAAACTAAGCGATTTCCTTAACCTCGGACAATTAGATTGGTCAGTTGCCGGCTCTGACGATCTGCTCAAGGCAGGCCATGAATTGAAGCAACCGCAATTGCTTTTCGAGAAAATAGAAGATAAAACCATAGAAGAACAAATTCAGAAACTGGAGAATACTAAGAAACAAAACCAAATGGAGAACAAAGAAGTAGAAGTAGCCCCACTCAAAGAAACCATTGTATTTGACGATTTTATGAAATTGGACCTTAGGGTAGGAACCATTTTGGAAGCCAAACGAGTAGAGAAGTCCAATAAGCTACTTCAGTTTTTGGTAGATACTGGTGTGGATAAACGCACCATTTTGAGTGGAATTGCCAAGCATTATTCTCCGGAAGAAATGATTGGTAAACAAGTAACCATTGTGGCCAATTTAGCTCCAAGGCCAATGATGGGCACGGTTTCAGAAGGCATGATTCTGATGGCTGAAGACGCAGAAGGTAACCTAAGGCTTATTCAACCCAATGAAAACGTAAACCCGGGTTCTACCGTAAGTTAGTTTAAGGTTAATGGTTTAAAAGGGGTAAACCGGTGCTAAAACCAGCCTGCTGAGAGCTATGGTAAAGGTAGGGCGTTTATGGTGAAGTTATTCCCTTCCAGAGGATTTAAGGGTGTCCATAACCATGTACTCCAAACTCTGAACAATGAACCAGAAACAATGAACCTTGAACATAAAACAGTTTCATGAAAATCAATGCGCAACGCTTGTTGGAAAACCTCGATCGCTATGCTCAAATAGGGAAGAAGGGCAGAATTGGTGTGGAGCGCATAGCCCTGTCTAAAGAAGACAAAGAGGCGAGAGATTTACTCAAAACCCAAATGACTGATGCCGGACTGGAAGTTCATATCGATCAGTTGGGTAATATGATTGGGCTTAGAAAAGGCAAGTCTGAAGGTAAGCCGGTGGCTTTTGGGTCACACCTCGATACTGTCTATTCGGGAGGCCGATACGATGGCGCACTGGGAGTACTTGCGGGTTTAGAATTGATCCACACGCTCAATGACAATCATATCGAAACAGACAAACCTTTGGCGCTCGTCAACTTTACCAATGAAGAAGGAGTAAGATTTGCTCCAGATATGATGGGCAGCCATGTGTATGCCGGCAAGGCCGACCTCTCCGAAATTTTAAAATCTTCAGCGTATGACGACCCCAACGAAACAGTCGGAAGCTGTTTAAAGTCTATAGGTTATGCTGGTAAAATGAAGCCGGGGGCTATAGAATTCGATTCATTTTATGAGCTACACATTGAGCAAGGCCCGGTATTGGAACTGGAGCAAATAAATATTGGGGTTGTGGAATTGGTGCAGGGTATTTATTGGACGCGTTATGTGATAAAAGGCGAAGCAAACCATGCAGGAACCACTCCATTGTATTACCGCAAAGATGCCGGTTTTGCCTCTGCCAAAGTTCAACAGTTTGTGGGAGAATATGCTCGAAAGCGAGATAGTCGTGTATTGACTACCGTGGGGTCGGTAAAGTTTAGTCCGGGGGCAATCAATATAGTCCCTGAAAGTGCAGCCTTTACCCTGGATGTTCGCAGCACTGACGAAACGCTTCTCAAAGAGGCACAGAAAGATATCGATGCTTATATAAATGAAGTGGTAGCGAGCGATAAGCTGTTATTGGAAAGAGAGGAAATGGTACGATTTGGCCCGGTTCGTTTTCCATTAGCCATGACTGACAGTGTGCAGCATGCCACTAAATCTTTGGGATTGACCTATAAAAGAATGCCTAGTGGAGCCGGGCATGATGCTCAAATGATGGCCTCTTTTTGTCCTTCGACCATGATTTTTATTCCTAGCGTAAAAGGCATCAGCCACAATGTAGAAGAGTATTCTCACGATCATGATGTGGAGAATGGAGCGAATGTGCTACTGGCAGCGGTTCTTGGAAAATCGGGAATTGGGTAATTAGTCAATTGGTCATTTGCCGGATTCAGATAGTTCCTTGAGTTTATTCAATGCCCTAGGCCAGGTCTCATCAAAATAATTAAGGTATTCTTCAGCGAGTTCGATTTCTGCAGTTACTGTGGTTATACCATTGTGCTCATGGAATGAATAGTTCTCCAGACTACCTGCCCAACTTTCAACATCAGGGCCTTCGGTAATTTCGTTTTCTCCGTCTAAAATTCCGTAATGACGAATAGAGACAAACTCAAATGGAATGTTCTCTGCAATTTCAGATACCATGCCGCCCTTCTTACCATTTTCATCCGTTCCGACAAAATATATCTTGGTGCCTTTCTCCCAGCTTCCTTCATAAGTTGAGGTTGGATTGAATTCGGCTGTCCATTGATTGTAGGTCTCAATATTGTCAAGCCCCAGCATGGTCTTGTAAACCTTCTCAGCAGATGCCTTAATATCCATTGTGTATTGTATCTTTTTCATGCTTGAATCCATTTCCTTACTCAAGATTATGAGCTTTTTTGTCTTTTCAGAATTTTGACAATTCTATTATTTATGATCTCCGACAGATTCCAGTTATAAAGTTTGGGATCAGTTGTGCTGTAAAAGGCTATAACAACGGCATCAAGATCCTTATCATAATTTGCAAAACTTTGGTACCCCGGAACCCAACCTCCGTGCTCAAACTCATAAATGGAAGCGTAGATTTCCTTTTCTCCCGGCTCGAACAACGACCCATCATTCAATGCCCTTAAGAAGATGCCTACATCCTCTGCGGTGGCATGCATGCCGTGATCGTTTTCTTTTAAGTCAAATTCGTAACCTTCATGATAGCCGCTCATTACGTTGTCTATGTTCACTTCATTGAGCGAAGCATGGGTATTGTTAAGACTTAAAGGGGTTAATACTTCTTCTTGAATGAATTGAAAGTTGGGATAACCTAATTCTTCATCCATTATCTTATTGATCAACAGGTAATTCGTATTGCAATATTGATAGTCTTCGCCCGGTTCGAAGTTGGCTGGTTGGTTCTCAATCAGTGCCAGACTTTCTTCGAAGGTTTCTGTTGGAGCAGCCCAGAAACCTGGGCTATCAGTAAAATTCGGAATGCCACTTCTATGCTGAATCATCAACCTCAAAGTGATCTTATCCGCATTTTCAATGCTGCCCACTAGCTCAGGTAAATAGTCGGCTAATGTTTTATTGAGAGATAGCCTTCCATCATTAACCAATTTGGTAACAGCTACAGCATCATATAGCTTGCTGATGCTGGCAATCTTGAATAGTGCATGTGGGTTGGCCGGAGTTTTAGTATCTCTATTATGCCAGCCGGATGCAAAATACTGGGGTGGTTGGCCAGCTTGATCCACATAAACGATCATTCCATCAAACCCATGGCCAATGGCTTCATCCAACTGCTCCTGAACTGTATCAGGCAGTGGAAGTATCCATGCTTTCACCAATAGCCAGGGCACAAAGTACAGCGAGCCAATAGATGCGGCAATAAAAATGACTTTAAGTATGCGTTTCGTTTTTTTCTTGGTCATGATTCAGGGCTGTATATTAGTGGGCTTTTGAGTGCCCAATCGATTGTCATCAAATGTTAGCGATATATCTTAAATAGCATTGTGGACAGTAATAGTGTGTTATATGATGCTCAATTTCGAAAACTCATAAAGAGAATGGAGGTCTATCTAACGTATTTCAAATACCGCTCGTTGGTCCAGTGAAATACTTCCAGTATACAGTCTTTCGTAAAAAGCGTACTAAGTGATAATATGGTCAGGCAAGCAGTTAGTAATGAAGTTGAACTGAAGTCCATCCCAATAAACTCATGGGCATAGTAAATAGTGTAATAAATCATATAACTACCAAGGCCGATTTTGCCCAGCTGGTGGCTAATGACCATCGATTTCTTTCTCCATTTCCTGAATACTCTCCTAAAGTAGAAGTAGAGTGATAACCATGAAATGGAACTAAGTGCGAGAAGTAAGACGAGGTTAAATGACGCAGGCAGATTTTTCAATATCGTACTCAAGGCGAAAGATGCCATAATGACCAGCAGTGTAACCCAAGCCCTTTCTGACCATAGATATTTCTTCAAAAGACCTTTACGGATGGATTGATAATGCTTTCCGAAACCCTTCCTAAACTCATCTTCCATCACCCTAAAACCCAGTGGCCCAAAACCTGCATGCACTTCATGAATGGCTTTCGTGATTGATTTGTTAGGGTCTGATTCCAGTTTAACTTCAACGGCAGAAGCCACATGATCCAAAATCTCCATTTCTACTTCAATATGAGTGAAACCTCTGGAGTGGATGAATTTCTTGATTTCAGCTAATTGATCTTGTGTGAGTTTCAATTGAAAGAGGTTTTAATGGTGAATTCTTCCTTATAAAGCTTGCTCAGCGTAAAGAATGAGATAAGCATAATGATGCTTAATGGAATGCATATTTCAGGGTGAATAAACAGGCTGCCATAAATGTCTTTGTCAGCGAACATGTTCCAACTTTGAATGGTCATGTTGGGTACTTGCAGAGCCAGAGCCATAAAAGGGGTGAAGATCTGGTAGACCTCTGAGGTTCGGTAAACCTTGCCGGCCTTTTTACATTTCCTCCAAAACTGTATCCACTTGCCAAAGAAGAAAGTCAATGGAATAAAAATAAAGCAAATGGTGCTTACGGTAATGAGCGTTTTAATGCCGAAAAGCTGCGATAGTGTCCAACTCCCAAGAATCACACCTAAAGTGATTAATACATTCGGCCAACCGAGAAAGTAGCTGATGAAAATCTGACCAAATCGTTTTCTTACTAATCTAATCCGGGCTTTAGTTCTCTGATCTCTTATTTTGATGATACCATTTACTCCTCCAAAACTTGGCTGAACTACATCTCTGATATGGGTTTTGATGTCCTGAGTCTTGTCTGTTCTGTTCTCATAGGAAGTGCAAATATGATCATACATTTCCTCAAAGAACTCCATAGTGTTGATGTCAACGGATTTCAGATACTGTTCAATTGTGTGTTGTTCATCTTTCGTAATCATCCCAATCCAAGTTTAGGGTTTAACACTTTTTGGAGGTTTGCTAAAAATTCTTCCAGCTCAGAGACTTTGGCTTTGGCTTCTGCATTGCCTTCCTTGGTTAGGGAGTAGTATTTGCGGACTCTGCCGTCTACCAATTGAGTTTCTGTGGTCAGGTAACCTTCGGCTTCCAGTTTATGTAGGGTAGGATAGAGAGCTCCTTCGGTGATCTTAAATTCACCTTCGGTGAGTTGCTTTACTTTCTGGGTAATCTCATAGCCATACATCTTTTCTTGCTCTTCCAAGAGCCGAAGAACAATAGTGGCCAGGCTTCCCTTGAGTAGTTTACTTGAAGACATATCCAAGTATACATAATTTTCTTATGTATAAGAAACTTGGGTATTGATTTAATTTAGTGTTTATAGTTCATTGAAGGGCATACTATGAACTATAAACTATGAACCATAAACCAACTAGTCATTGTACTCTGTCATGGTTCGGCTAATGCCGATGGTGCAAAAGCCATAAATCATATCAATGGCCTTGTCCATTATAAATGGTAGTTCATCAAACTCTTGTGGGGTAAATTTGCTAAGTACATAATCTACCTGTCTACCTTTCGGAAAATCATCACCAATGCCAAACTTCAGCCTGGGGTAGTTCTGCCCTCCCGTAAGGTCTTCGATGTTTTTGAGTCCGTTGTGTCCGGCACTGGAGCCTTTGGCGCGCATTCTAAGTTTGCCAAAGGGAATGGCAATGTCATCTACAATCACCAGGCAGTTTTCTTTAGGAATGTTCAGTTCATTCATCCAATGGCGCATGGCTTTGCCGCTCAGGTTCATGTATGTGGTAGGCTTAATGAGGTGGATAGTACGGCCTTTGTGCTTTACTTCGGCATGATAGGCCAGACGAGACATTTCGAAAGTGGCTCCTTTCTGATCTGCCAGCCTATCTAATGTCAAAAAGCCAATATTATGACGGGTAAGTTCATATTCCGGGCCAATGTTGCCAAGTCCGATGATCAAAAACTTCATGAAGTCCGAGTTTCAAGTTTGGTGTTCAAAGTAAGTAGTCAAACTCAAGATTTTAAACTTAAAGCATTAAACTTTGAGCACATAAAATAAAAAATCCTGCCCATTGCTGAGCAGGATTTCCATAAGCTTATAATTCTATTATTCTGCTGATGCTTCTTCTTCAGCCTCGTTTTCAGCGGCCTCAAGTTCTTCGGCAGACTTACCTCTAAGGGCTCTTGGAATAGCAATGTTCACTACTGTTACCAATGAGCTGGTAAGGAATTCGAAATTGTCGGTAGGCAGTTGACCTACTTTTATAGACTTACCAATTCTTAGATTAGTTACATCAATTTCAATTACCTCTGGCATGTTTTTCGGCAAGGCTTTCACTTTCAATCTTGGGTTTTTCAAGATAAGTGTACCACCATTTTTTACACCAATGGCATTACCCGTAGCTCTTACCGGAATATCCATCTTAATTGGCTTGCCGGCAAATAGCTGAAGAAGGTCTACGTGCAACAAGGCTTCGCTTACAGGATGCCACTGAGACTCTTGTACAATTGCTCTATACTCAGTGCCTTCAATGTTTAGCTTAATAAAGCATGCTTCAGGCGTGTACAATACAGGACGAAACTGAATGGCCGGTGCATAGAAGTGCACTTGCTCATCGCCACCATACAAAACACCTGGTACGTTGCCTTCAGCTCTAAGTCTGTTTGCTTCGGCTCTTCCGAGATTTGCTCTTTTAAACCCTATAATCTCTACTTCTCTCATTTTTATATAATTGTTAAATAAATAATTGACTGATTGAACCGTCTGTGGTAATGTTTTTAATGGCCTTGGCAAAAAGCTCGGCAACAGTTAACACACGGATTTTAGATGATTGCTGGGCGAGTGGAATGGTATCGGTTACCACGAGTTCGTCCAACACAGAATTTTCAATATTTTCGTAGGCTTTGCCGGAAAGTACCGGGTGAGTACACACGGCTCTCACCGACTTGGCTCCTTCTTCCATAATTATTTTGGCAGCTTTGCACAAGGTTCCTCCGGTGTCTACCAAGTCATCAACCAGCACCACATTTTTGCCTTCTACGCTACCAATAATTCGCATTTCGGCTACTTCGTTGGGGCGCTTTCGGTGCTTATCAATAACCACCATTTCAGCATTGAAATGTTGTGCATATTCTCGGGTTCTTTTCACACCTCCTACATCGGGAGAAGCGAAGAGAAGCTCGTCCATATTCAGACTTCTGAGGTACGGCACAAAAATAGCCGACCCATCCAGGTGATCTACTGGGATATCGAAAAAGCCCTGAATCTGTCCGGCATGCAAGTCGCAGGTCATTATCCTGTCGGCTCCTGCGGCTGTCAGAATATTGGCAACCATTTTAGCTCCAATGGCAATTCTGGGCTTGTCTTTTCGGTCCTGACGAGCATAGCCAAAATAGGGAAGAACAGCAATTACTTTGTATGCACTAGCTCTTTTGGCCGCATCAATCATCAGGCAAAGTTCCACCAGGTTTTCGGCTGGTGCCATGGTCGATTGCACTAAAAAAACATTGGCTCCGCGAATGGACTCGGTAAAATAGGGAGCCATTTCGCCATCAGAGAATTTTTGCAATTGTATACCTCCCAGTCCCTGACCGAAGAATTCTCCGATTTTTTTTCCAAGGTCTGCCGATCCGTTTCCTGCAAAAATTTTATGTTCTCTGGTTGAATTACTCACGGTGCCAAATTTTGAGCTGCAAAGGTAGGAATTTAATAAATAAAATTAAGAGTGAAGTTTGAATATTTGTTGGGGTGGCCGTTTGTGCCTCTCCGGCTCTTATTGGGCAGTAAATCAGTCTTTTATAAAATAGTCTATAGTGGTTACTACGCGCACATTTTTTACAAATGGCGTGTTCTGATCGCGATCGGTTATGCTAAAAACACCCTGCTTGGCCGATTTTATTTTACCCACCCGTGAGTCTGAGTCTTTGGCGAACTTTTCGGCTACCTCTCTGGCATTCTTTGTCGCCTCTTCAATCATATCCGGTTTAATCGTGTTCAGGCTGGTAAAAATATATTCTATGGGTTGCCAGGTGTTCTTTGAGCCTATGAGAATACCCTGTGCTACCAACTCAAGAGAGGCGGTAAGGCTGTTTTGCAGTTTCTGCAAATTGTTGGTGCGTACGGTAAATTCCATTTGGGCTATGTATCGATAGGGTAGGTTAGCATTGTTTCCATACGGGTTGGCCTGAGTGTCTTGTATATTCACAGGGCCGGTAGAGAACTCCTCTGGCGAAAACCCTTGCTGCCTGAAAAACTCAATGACTGTTGCTTTTTGCTGTTCCAAATCGGCTTTGAGCTTGTTGAGGTTGTTGGAGGTGAGTGTAACCTGTACCGGCCACACACCAAGATCGGCCGCTACTTCCCGTTCGGCCAATCCTTTTACCTCAACCGACCGATCGAATGCTCTTGATTTGACTTGTATGTTGCTAATGAATAGGCCGGATACCACAATGGCCACACCTAGTATGGCCATGCCTATGTTTGTGCTGCTTTTCATGTGTTTTGAGTTTATTGCTGAACAGGAGTTGAGGCGTTCCTATTGTGAGCAAAGAGGAAATTATTTTAGAGCATAGTTTGCCTGGAGTGACAGGGGCTGGCCTTTACGCTGTTCAAAGCTGTTTAAGAGGGGCTGCTTATATTTATAAGTGCAGTTGTGGTGCTAAAACTAAGGTTCAAATACCGAGATAAACCGTGTTTTTGTAGTAAGTGTGTAACATAGTGCAATAAAAAAAGCCCTTTCAATTAAATGAGAGGGCTTTTTGTTGGTCCACTAGGGCTCGAACCTAGACTCTTCTGAACCAAAATCAGACGTGTTGCCAGTTACACCATGGACCACCGTTGAAATCGGAGTACAAAAGTAGTCGTTGAGTTTAGATTTGAAAATGTTTTGAGCAAAAAATGTTAACTTTTTTTTCAGTCTTCAACCTTCCAAAAAGCAATGCCTCCGGCTTGTTTTCCAAGATATGCGGTGTCTACAACTTTAAGCGTTTGTAAATCAATTACATCCACCATTCCGGGATCATCGGCAATACCTTCCACGCTTACAAAGGCATATCGCGAGTCGGGAGAAACGGCTACACCATGAGTGACCTTCTGGCTGTTGTTTAGCCTGGCCAGTTCTTCTCCGGTTTCCAAATTCCAGATCCCGGTTTTCGCGGCCGATTTATAAGATACTACCATGTACTTGCCATCGGGCGACAGATCGATGTTATATGGCCCTTTATCGGTTTTGAATTTGCGAGTGGCTTTCCAGGTTTTGGTATCAATCTCCAGTACCTCATCGGCTCCATTGCCGGCCACATACACCAGATCTTTAGATGGGTGAGGGCTCACCCAGGTGGGTTTAAATGCTGAGTGCTTCATGGCTCCATGGCCCATTGCCGAATGATCCATTTTGGAGTGATCCATAGCCTTTTCTTTTTGACCCTTGTCTGTCATGTTGTGTCCCATGGCTGAGTGGTCCATCTTCGAATGATCCATGTCCAGCATTTTACTGGCTTCGTCCAGATCGAATTTTTTGGTAACAACCAGATCCAGTGCATCAATTTCGAATAGTTCGCCCGACATCATGGCCACCGAATAATGCTTCATTCCATCGCGGCTTAGTCGGCTGCCATGGGGCATGGCACCGGTAGTGATCTGGTCGAGCTCGGTCATAGACTCCACATCGACCACCGATACCGTGCTGGGTACCATATCGCCATGGAGATTGAAATTAACACAGTAGAGCAGGCCTGTTACAGGCGAAACCTGCATAGAGGCAGGAAAGAGGCCCAGCTGAACGGTGCCTACCAGCTCATCGGTTCCGGTTTTAAACTTGTAGAGCATACCGTATGGGTTGCCATGAGCCAGGCTCAAGTACCAATATTCACCATTGGGACCAACGGTAATACCATGCGGCCCTTCAATTTCGGCAGGCCAAACCCCTACAGGAATTGTTTTGATGGTTTCGGCTTTTTTACCGTCAAACTTCACAACCGACACTTCGTCTTCAGACTCGGCAGTCACATACACGTAATAGCTCTGAGCTTGTACCGACAGGGCTATGGCGAGGCCAAAAAGGGTAAATAGCTTCTTCATTTCTTTTGGTGGTTATCAGTGATCTATTGATCAGCACATCAGTAAATTTCTACCTATTTACTGACATACTGATCACAGAATGCTCTAAATTACTTCGACTGAATTTTTGTTTCTTTTGGTTTTTCTGGCTCCAATTTGGCCGACCACAGTCCACTATTCCAGTCAGAGAAGAAGATGTGTCCTTTGTGCAACTGAGCTCCCCAGGTAAACGGTGCGTTGGGGGTATAGCCATTGCCATCGTTTGGAATAAACCAGGCAATTTCGCGGCCTTGTTTTCTTAGGTCACCCATTAGCTCTCCACTCAAATCGAAAACTCTTACCCCGGCATTGTAGAAAGCTACATAGAGTATATCATCTTCAATCCAGTAGTTGTGAGAGCCGGCATAAGGAATTTCAACTCTGGCTATTTCTTCGGGGTTTTCCAGATCGGTAAAGTCAATAATGTGCAGATAACCTCCGGCCATATTTACTCCACCCTTGGCTGTGTTGAGTCCGTAGGGGAAGATTTCATCACCACCAATTACATAGAATTTTCCGGTTTTGCTTCGGTACGGGAAGGCGGCATGGTTGGCTCCGTTCGGATAGGCATAGCTTGCAAATTGCACCGGGTTTTTGGGCGATCCTCCGGCTATGCCATTGCCTACGTCCACTAGCTGTATACCGTCTGACCAGTTAGAAGAATAGGCGATTCCGTCTTCTACCCATACATCGTGTATGGCGTGGCCTGGCGTGTCTAGTTCAAATTTAGAAACCGCATAGGGCTTTTTGGGATCTTCTATGTTAATGATGTAGTACTTTTGACCGGCACTAAGGGCGTATATGTGGTTTTTGTAGATGAAAACATTGTGAACACCACCGGTTAGGTTTTCATCGAAAGTGGAGATGATTTCTACGTTTCGAGGGTCTTTTACATCGATAATGACCAGTCCGTTTTTACGGTTAGAGGCTCCTTCCCGGCTAATAACACAAATGGTGCCGTCTTCTGAAATTTTTACATCGTTAACCGTTCGGGCGTCTACCTGCACAGAGTCTATTTTAAAAATGTTGGCAGGATTGGTGACGTCCCAGAAGTAGGCCTTACCATCGGCTCCCCAGGTGCCGGTAACCGCATAGTCTCGGCCATCTACACCTTCCCAAATCCACAGGTCTGACGTATGCTTATCGTTAACAGAACCCTGACCTACCATTTCAATTTTTCGTGTAACATCCCGAGGTACAATGCGGAGGGTTTTTGAAGCGGAAGCTACTCCTGCGGCAGCGGTTATGGTGTATGTTCCCGCTTCATCGGCTACGAACCGGCCATCTTGCTTAATCAGGCCCGATGCGCTTTGGCTTACATCGTCAGAAACGCCATAAAAGGAATACTGAATGGGTGCATCGGCAATTACATTGCCTTTGGCATCGAGTGCTTTGGCATTGAAATGGAACACATCACCGGTTCTTCCCTGGTCTCCATCAGCACTAAGCTCAATACGAGTAATAGGGTTTTTAACCACATTTAGGCTTATGGTATTTTCAATGTTTTCTGCTTTGGCAGTGATATTTACTTTTCCTTCTTTGAATGTATTGATAACCCCAAAACCGGAAACACTGGCCACCGAAGAGTTGGCTGAGCTAAAAGTAACCTGAACATCTGTTCTTTCCAGACCGGCCTTATCAATTACTCTGTATTTGAGGGCTACCGGAGTACCGGCATAAATAGTATTGGGTATGCCTTCTATTTTAATTTCTGAAATGGGAGGGTAGTTGACCCTTACCTTGATGCTTTTGCGATTTCCTTCAGGATAATCGGCCACTGAACCACCACCAATTACAAGCACTTCAAACTCACCGGGTTTAAATGCCTCAATGGTTTGGGTAGAATCTACATATACACTGCGTCTGGCGCGTGAGAAAGCTCTTACATCTTCTTTAGACTTTTTGCCGTTTTCCTGAACGTAGATGTCTAATTTTTTCTTTTCTCCCACATTGAGAACAATTTCATCCGGAGCTACAATTTTCTTTTGAGCCATAAGACCTGCCGGCAGCAGGAGCAGGGCTAAAAAGGTGAGTTTTAACAAGTGCTTCATTATTAGTGGTTTAAGTTTAAAAATGAAAAGTACCTAATCTGCTCAAATCATACAACCTATGATTGACAGGTGGTATACCAAATTTTTCGGCACACAGAGGCATATTCAATGCCCATAGATTCAGTGCTTAAAAAGTGGGTTTTTCTTTTTATGGCCTTCCATTGGAGCTATTAGAGCATTTCAGTTTCCAACTGCTCCAGTGTTTTGCCTTTGGTTTCGGGCATAACCTTCCAAACAAAAATTAGCTGAAAGGCCATGAGTATGGCAAAAGCAGCAAATACCCAACCGGCACCAATGGTGGTGAACAATACGGGAACTAGGGCTGGTATAATGGCTGCTAACCACCAGTGTACTGATGAGCCAAAGGACTGACCTTTTGAGCGCATGTGGTTGGGGAAAATTTCAGAGATAAATACCCATATAACAGCGCCCTGGCCTATGGCATGAGCTCCAATGAATAGAAATAAAGCAGGTGGTACAATAGAAGCCCAACCAAAGAAGAAGGCTAGTGAGGTGGTGGTGAGAGTAATAATATAGCCAAAGGAACCTATATACATTAGGCGTTTACGGCCTACTTTGTCGATAATAATTACGCCAATAATGGTGAAAATAAAATTGGCAATACCTACACCTACTGTACTTAAAAATACGGCATCCTCGCCCAGGCCGGCTTCTGAGAATATTCTTTTGGCGTAGTATAGCAGGGCATTGATACCACTGAACTGATTGAAGAACGCAATGGCAAAAGCGAGCAGGAGGGGACGTTTATACTTAGCCGAAAAAAGCTTTTCGCTAGAGCCGCGTGTTTGTGGCGAAGAGGTTCGAACTTGTTCTAACTGGGCTTGAACCTGGGTGGAATGGTAAATTTTTTCGAAAATTTTACGCGCTTTTTCCACATTACCCTGCTTTAGTAAAAGCCAACGAGGGCTTTCCGGTACGGTCAGCACTATGAGTGTATAGAGCAAGGCAGGCAGGGCTTCAATGCCTATCATCCATCGCCAGGATTCTATTTCTATACTTTTAGCAATCAGGTAGTTGGATATGAAGGCGACAAGGATACCGAATACAATATTTAGCTGATAGAGGGCCACAAGGCGCCCTCTTTGGTTGGCTGGGGCAATTTCTGAAACAAAGGTTGGTGCGGCTATGGTCGATGCTCCAACACCCAAGCCACCAATAAAGCGGAAGGCTGCAAAAAGCCATGGATCGCTTACAAGTGCAGAGCCCAGGGCAGAAACAGTATATAGAACTCCTATGAGAAACAAAGTCTTTTTACGACCGATCTTATCGTTGGGAAAACCGCCAAACATGGCTCCAATAACAGTTCCCCACAAGGCTGAACCGACTACCACTATACCATGGAAAAGATCGTTTCGACCATTGAGCGTATACCCGGACCAGAGTTTCTGTAGCTCTTGTTCGGCACCATTGATTACTATGGTATCGAATCCAAATAGAAATCCGGCCAATGCTCCGGCAATCGACCAGTAAAAGACTTTGTTATTGTTCATTATCCGTGTTTAAGTCAGCAGAGTGAAAAATATTCAATCCGGTTAAGCTTCCGTGCCGACTGCCCGGTTTTGTTTCAGTGGTTGGCTTGCGAGCAGCCTTTCGGTAAGTGTACCAGATGGAGCCAAGGCTGCTTGGTAGTGCCCGGGTTAGTTCTAAAAGAGAAGCAACTGTTGCGTTGCTTACTGGCCTTAAGAAAACCCATGACTTTTGAAGCAGCCTTGCTCTTAGGGATTGATTAGAATACGAGTTTCTTTAAGTGTTTAATACTTGTTTCCAGGCTGCTTACTGAATCTTCGGCAAAATTACCATCCTGTTCTACAAAGAAATATTCCATTCCCGCATCATTCTTATGACCAAAAATCTGTCTCCAGTCTATAATTCCATTGCCAATTTCGGTCATAGGTTGCCCATCGTCTAAGGAGAGGTCTTTTACATGCCATAGTGGTACGCGACCCATGTTTTGTCTGAAGAAGGTTAGCGGGTTTTTTTCGGCTTTGCGAGCCCAGTATATGTCGAGCTCAATTTTCACGTACTGAGGGTCAGTTTCTTTTAAGATAACCTCCATAGGAACTTCACCATCCAGCTCCATAAACTCAAAGTCATGGTTGTGGTAGCACAACTGGATATTGGATTTTTTAGCGGCTTCACCCACTTTGTTTAGTTGCTCACAAAGTGCTTTATACTGGTCTATAGACTCCCGTTCAAAAGGCATTAGCCAGGGGCAAACTATAAATTCGGCACCAAGGGTGGCGGCATCGTCTATTGCGCGCTGTGGCTCATGCCAAAGGGTGCCCGGAATTTTGCGTTCTCCGGCACCCGTTGGTGTGTGAATGCTTTTTACCTGAAGTTTAGATTTTTCGAAAATGGCTTTGGCTTCTGCTATGGGCTTTCCCAGTATTTTTCCATCAGAAAAGTCGAATAGCTCCATATAGTCGTATCCGGCCTTTCTTAGTCTCTTCAGAGTACCGGGCATGTCTTTATAGATCACATCTCGAACGGTAAAGGCCTGAAAGCCGAATGATTTAATGGTCTCGCTTCTCCGTGTTGCCCCCAAAAGCTGAGGGGCCACCAGTGCGGAAGCTGCCGCAAGACCGGCTGTTTGAATAAAGTTTCTGCGTTTCATTTGATCGATATTTCCTTTGAAACTAAGAAAAAGGAAGAAAATTTTCTAGCAGAAACTCACGAGGGGTATAAACGAAAAGACACCCAAACCTACTTTCGGTGTTGGGTGTCTTTTGATGAAGTTCAGACAGTACTGGACTTACATTTTCTCGTACATTGCTCTCAATTTCTTTCGGGTAATGGTGTCGCGCCAGTTTTTACCCAAGGCATTTTCCCAAAGGGGTTCTAAAAACAGGGCCACATCAATCATTTTTTCAAATTGCTCATCGGTGAGGTTGGCACAGATGCCTTTCGGTATATCGATATCATGCTTTTTCACCATGGCTTTGAATTTGGCCACTCCTTCAGGATAAAACTCTTCGAGCTGATCGAACACTATGCAGTTACCAATACCATGTTTGGTGCCCAACAAAAAGCTCAGGCCATAGGAGAGGGCATGGGCTACACCAACCTGCGAGTAGGCAATGGACATGCCTCCGTGGAAAGAAGCCATCATTAGTTTGTCGTCAGAATCATCATCCCAAACGTCCTTTTCCAAAAACACCTCTTCGCAAAGCTCCAGTGCCTTTTCTCCATACGATTGGGAGAAGGTGTTGAGATAGGTGCCTGTAAGCGATTCAATACAGTGTATGTAACAGTCCATTCCTGTATAAAACCGCTGGTTTTTTGGAGCATTCTTGATCAATTCGGGGTCGAGAATAATCTGATCGAAAGGAGTATAGTCTGAGTTCATGCCCAGTTTGCGCTGTGGCCCTGTAAGTACCGTAGTTCTAGATACTTCGGCACCTGTGCCGGATAGGGTGGGAATACCTACATGATAGGCTCCGGGAACTTTTACCAGATCCCAACCCTGATAGTCGGCCGAAGAACCCGGGTTGGTCATCATTAGGGCAACAGCCTTGGCAAGGTCTAACATACTACCACCACCAATGCCAATAATACCGGAAACTTCTCCATAAGCCTCTTTTAGCGAGTTGGCTATGGCGTCTACTTGCTTGGTTTTGGGCTCATCAGCTGCACTGGCATAAACTATTTTGTCTGTGCCGCTAAGCGGTATTCTGTTGATCAGGGCATTGTTCCCCTTAAAAATATCGTCTACAATAAAGATAAATGGAAAATCTGCTTTTCTGTGAGGGGTGAGTATGTCTTGGGTTTGGTCGAAACAGCCTCTGCCGTATACGACCATTTTAACCATTGGGAAGTTTTTGAATTTCATCTTAATCTTCAATAAATGTTTTTGCGTTTTCGAGATCTTGGGGCGTATCGATTTCTATGCCCATGTATTCGGTCTCTACCATTTTAATTTTTTTGCCGGTTTCCAGGTATCTCAGGCACTCAATTTTTTCAGTGTCTTCAAGCAGGGTCATTGGGGTATGGTAAAAATCGAGCAAGGCCTGTTTTCTAAAAGCATATACTCCTATGTGCTCGTAGTATTTAGTGTTGGCTTCTTTATTTCTCGGGTAGGGTATGGGCGACCTTGAAAAGAACAGGGCAAAGTTGTTTTGGTCAACGACCACTTTCACGTAATTGGGGTCTTCAATTTGGTTTACTTTGGTGAGCACTTGCATGAGAGAGGCCAGGTCAATATTGGCTGCATCGGGACCTTCGAAAACGTTGAGCAATTTTACCAAAGGTTCTTTTTTGGTAAAGGGTTCATCGCCCTGAACGTTGACAATAATGTCGGCCTCTATTTGTTCAGCTGCTTCAGCTATTCGGTCGCTACCACATTCGTGATTTTTTATACTCTTTATGGCTTTTCCACCATTGCCAACTATTTCGTTGTAAATAACTTCTGAGTCTGTCACCACAAATACATCGGAGAAAAGACCAGTGTTTAGTGTGGCTTCATAGGTTCTCAGTATCACCGACTTGGAGCCCAATTTGGCCATTAGTTTACCGGGAAACCGGGTGGCATCGTATCGGGCTGGTATAAGGGCAACAACTTTCATTATAAAACTGAGGCTATGGTTTGGGCCATCTTCTCTGCTCGTTCATGAGCTTGCTCTTCTGTCCAGTTTAGGTTGATAAGAGAAGAAATGGTTCGGCCAATAATCTTATCTGATTGTTGGAAGGCATTAAAATCGGTGTTCTTAATGGCGTCTACCAATGCAGGGTTCAACGGGAACAACGAGGTGGCGTTTTTAAGGTGGTCCCACTTTTTAATATAGTGCCAGTTGTTATCGTACCAATAGAAGTTTCCTCCCAGCCCATTACTAAGCAATGCTTTGTGTGCTGCTCGGGCTAAATCTTCGGTAGGGAGGAAGAAAGAAAGGAACGAGGCATTGTCACCTTGTGGATCTGGTATGCACCTAAAACTAATGCCCTCTACTTTTTGTAAAGCGGCTTTTATAATAGCATTGTGCTTTCTTTGCGTAGCCAATATGCTATCGAGTTTTCTTATTTGGGCAAGTCCAACAGCAGCATGAAGCTCAGATATTCTGAAGTTATAGCCCAGAAAGGGGTGGCTTTCAGCACCCCGGTCAGTACCAATGTGGTCATGCCCATGGTCTGTATAATGATCGGCATGTGTATAAAACTCTTTGTTATTGGTAAGGAATGCTCCTCCTTCACCGCAGGTTATAGTTTTCACAAAGTCGAAAGAGAAAGTTCCTCCATGGCCTATGGTACCCAGTTTTTGTCCGTTGAACGAACCGCCAATGGCCTGACAGGCATCTTCTAACAGCAGAAGGTCATGCTTTTCGCAAATGGCCATTAACTCATCCATTTGTGCCATAGAACCACACATATGAACAGGCATTACCATTTTGGTTTTGGGTGTAATTGCTGCTTCTACAGCTTTGGGGTCCAGGCAGAGGGTTTCATCGACATCGACCAACACAGGTATTGCTCCGGCCGCAATAATGGCCTCAAAGCTGGCCACAAAGGTAAAAGTGGGCATTATAACCTCATCTCCATAACCTACTCCCATTACAGCCATGGCTGTACTCAAAGCGGTGGTTCCGCTTGAGGTAAGCTGCGCATGTTGTACCTGAAAAGTGTCTTGAATGGCTTTTTCCAGTTCTTTGGCTTTCCACTGGTTGTTGCGCATGGCATCGAAGCCATAACGCATCAGAATGCCTGTTTCTAACACATCGTTTACTTCCTTTCGCTCTTCTGCTCCGAAGAATTCAAATCCTGGCATGTATCTAAATTTTGGGTCAAAAATAGATAGAAATAATCAGGTCTCACAAATAGGCCCGATGGATTTAAAACAATCAGGCTGTCGATAGCTGTTAACCAATCCCAGAATGGGAAATTTTTCTTTCTGTGGTCTGATTTATCATGCCAATGTCGACCTATTTATATTATAAATTACTGATAATCAATGGTTTGGTTGTTTTGTAAGCCTTTGGCAGAATGCTTGTCTTAAGTATGATGAAGTTGCTAAGCAGCTTCTTGTTGGTATGTGAAGTTGATGGTTAATAATCTATTTGGTTGAGGTGAACCCTGAAGAATACGTCTTCGGGGTTCTTTTTTTGCCCTTTTCTCAAGGCATAAAAAAACTGTCTTAAAAGATTGCTCTCCATTCTCATTGGTTGTGAATAGGAGAAAGCAAGGACTTTTAAGACAGTCTTTACGTTTCTTTTAGCTATGGCCTATAAATCGGTGGCCACAATACCTCTCAGGGCTATCACATTTACATGAGGTATGTTAGCGCCTCGGGTCGTGTTTAGTGCATCGATAATTAGGTTGGCAATTATGGCATTACCTCTTGGGTTCGGGTGTACACCATCAGTAGAGAATACTCCATTGGGTGCAAAGTCAGGTCTTAGGTTATGACCATCCACCTCTAGTCCCAGCTGGCCATCGGCTTGCGCTGCTGCTGCCTCACCCATAGCCTCTAAAGCCTGATTGGTTCCCTGGCTTGGGTCTATTAGGAAGCGAGCTGCGGCCGGGCTAAGACCGAATAAATCAGCAAAAGCCGGCTGCACATCTACAAGCGTAATTGAGCCGTTAGACTGAGCGTTGATACCGGCAACTACGCCTGCTATAATGGCATTGAATTGCGCTCTGGTACCCACTACTGTTTGTACTTCTGAGGCCGAAAGAATCAGATTGTCTGCCGCAGGAACAGTAATACCTACAAGTGCTTGTTCATTGCCTCCCACTGCAGTTCCCAACACACTGGCTGAAGCCAATGTCGGAAGATCGTTAGCCGTGGCCGGGCGAGATTGTCCATAAGGAGCCAGTGCCTGTCTTTCGGCAGGGGTAATAAGTTGTAAGGCCAAAAGGATATCGAATTCACCGCCCGGACGATCGAAGTCTACCAGGGCATCATCTTTAATCAGTATAGGGTTTGCTCCCAGTGCGTAGCTTACCTTTCTTCGGTCGGCTTCCTGCTGTGAAACATTCACAAGAGGAGATTGCTGCGACACTTGTACAAGGCCATCCAAGGCTCTGTTAAGTCCAGAAAAAGCCGCATTGAGCTGAGCCACTTCATTCGCATCAGTCATTGGAATGGCGTTGTAAGGAACGGCTCTAAAGTAGGGGAGAAGCACGTATGGAGGTAGGGTAAGCACTACACCTTCGGCACCAGACTGAACCAAAGCACCCAATGACTGTGAGAGGGCATCTTGAAAATCCTGTGCGCTGGTAATGAGCGATTCGTTGCTACCACCACCAATGGCATACTGTAGTATATCGTTGCTACCGAGCCAGTAAGTAAAGAAAGTTGGTGAAGTAGCCAGAGCATCGCCCAATACTGTGCTGGTACCCGGGGCAGAGGCAAACCGGGCATAGTAAGGGTTATTGGCCAGGCTTGGGCTCAATACCTCGGTAATTCTCATGCCCGGCACTCCAAAGTTGTTCAATTCTGCTTTGTTGCCACCGTATGCAGTAGGCAGTTCTCCGGGAGTGGGAACCGGTTTTGCCAGTGCCAGACTAAGCAGGAATCTTCCTTGATCATCACTAGTTCCCGGCTGACCGTCAGGTCCCGGGCCGCTATATCCATTTACAGAGTTAATATCCGGTTGGTTAAAGCTTCCTCCACCAACTCCGGAAATTTGAAACTGTGCGGCCAGGAGGGCAGGGATCGAATGGTTTTGCCCATCGGTATAGAGGGCACCATCCATTACTCCTGCAGCCAGTGAATTACCAATGGCCACATATTGGGAGAAGTCTAAAACTCCGGGGTCACCGCTAGGGGCTTCAGGTAGCGGGTTGTCTTTAAGTTGTTGCTCGAGTATGGCATCTTCTTCATCACATGAGAAGGTGACAAAGGCCAAGGGCAACATGGCTAATAAATATATTTTTAGTCGTTTCATTTTCATCATGATTATTTGAAGAATTCGTCAAAAGTAAACTGGATGTAGTAGATACTACCAATTGTGGGGTTACCAAACGAAGTGGTGTATCGTTCGTTCAGAATGTTGCTGGCCCCCAGCTTAAAGGTAGATTTCCATTCCGGAATTTTGTAAGACACCTGGGCATCTAGAGTGCCAAAATCAGGAATTATACCCACACCAAACGAAGACTCCCACAAGAAGGCTTGCTGCCACCTGTAGTTTATTTGGAAACCAAGCTTGTCGGTCACTTTTCGATTACCCACTTTCAGGTTGTATCTGTATTTGGGTGTATTATAGGCTGCTCTAAAACCCTGAGCCAACAGGTCGGCTTGCGAAATAAGTTCGTTGAAAGCCACGTTACCACCAATGAAGTAACCACCGTTGAGGGTATAGTCTACCTGCAATGCCCAGCCCTGAGACTCTACATTACCATCGGCATTTATGTCGAAACCGAAACGTTGAGTACGTACACTTCCGTCTATAATCTGCTGTCTCACGGCATCGCTATCGTTTACTTTGGCTCCGGTTAAGCCATTTGGAATAGCCTGTGTAAAGTCGATTTCAGCTATGAAATCAGAATAACGACTGTAATAGTAATAAGCATCAATGAGCAGGCGCCCGTCCATGAAAAGGCCTTTATAGCCTACTTCGAACGTGTTTACTTTTTCTGTTTTAAATTCATCGTCTACTCTCGACTCGAGTTCGAAGTCGGCTGTATTGCCGGTTGCTCTGGCTCTTTGCACACTTTCTGTAGTGTAGGTATTCTGAGGAGAGAAGTTATAGCGGTTTACAAGCAGGCTGTTGCTACCTACAAGTCTTCTGGTTACCACATCCAGATCAATGAATTGATCTTGAGTGGTAGGAATTCGGAAACCTCTTTGGAAAGAACCTCTAAAGTTGTGGTTACCAGATACTGTACCTACAGCAGAAATTCTTGGAGAAAGCTGGCCTTCGAAGTTTTCGTTCTTATCGTATCTCAAAGAACCCTGAAGTTTCAGGTTGTCATCCATAAAGCTTTTAGATACCTGGGTATATGCTCCCCATTCGTTATAGCTTATTTCTTCTCCGTTGTTGTCCAAAGCAAAGAGAGTACCTTCTGAGTTAAGGCTGTATCTTCTCCAGTTGGCTCCAACCACTACATCGGCCCAGTCGATACGCTCACCTAAATCCCAGCTTCCTTCCACATGCCATAAGCCTGACTTATCGAGGAATTTGGCACCGCCATCGGCTATTGAGCGAGCTCTTAGGGCAGTGGCCAGATTGTCGAACTGAGCCGAACCGGGTTGCGGCTGGGCAGCATCGGCTGCCTGACGACCAGCGGCATGAGCGGTTTCTATATCGGCTCCCTGCAAACGAGCTCCACCAAAAGCAGTAAGGTATGGCTCAAGGTAAGTGGCCTGGTTGATTAGAGAAGCAAGCGTGTTGGCTGCGTAGCTGTCTCCTGAGTTTTCTTGTGTGGTATAAGCCCTGGCATAGAATTCAGAGCCTTTCAGTTCTACTTTGGCTGTAGAAATAGTGAAGTCGTCTAAAACGAAACGGTCGTTGGCAGTGTAAACTGTGCTTCCTGCACCGTAGTTGAATTGTCCGAATAGTTCAAGTTTATCGTTGAGGCGATAGTGTAAGGCACCACCTAGTTTAATGCTTTCGGTGGTGTTGTCTACAAACGAGTTTTCGGTAAAACCGGTAGGCGTAAAATATCCATCAATATTATCAGGGAACAGGGTTCTGATGCCTGGTAGGGTAGTGTTTCCTCCGGCAATGGCAATGTCGGCAATTTGGCCTACGGTAATTCCAAAGTCTCCATATACGTTCACACCATCATAAAAACGGTTATTTCCTCTCTGCTCGGCTCCTCGCTCTACTACTCCGGCTGTGGCAAGTCCCTGGTCTCTGGTGTCGTGTCCTACAAAGTCTCTGGCGGTGAGATAAGAACCGGTTACTTTAAAAGCCAGGCGGTTGTTGAAGGCTTTTGCCCAACGGAAGCCATAATCCTGATAAAGTTCTTGTTGCTGATTGGTGTCGCTGTATTCTACATTGTTTAACCCGGTTTTTATATAGGCACTAAAGCCCTGATAATCAAAAGGGTTTTTAGAGTTGAGCAACAATATACCATTGATGGCATTGGGGCCATATAGCGCAGATGCAGCACCGGGTATCAATTCGGCAGACTCAAGGTCTAAATCGTTGATTCCTACAATGTTACCTACGGCAAAGTTTAGACCAGGAGCCTGGTTGTCAATTCCATCTATCAGTTGAACGAAGCGGGTGTTGCCGTTGGCTCCGAATCCTCTGGCGTTGATGGATTTGAAGGTTAAACTTTGCGTACTGAAATCAATACCTTTCAAGTTGGCCAGACCCTCGTAAAAAGATGGGGCGGCCGTTGTCTGAATATCCAGAATGTCGAGTTTTTCGATGGATACGGGAGAGGTAAGTATATTTTCTTCTATCCTGGAGGCCGAAACTACTACTTCCTGCCCGAAGATTACCTGCTCTACCATGCGTATCTCCAAACCTGTGACGTTGGATTGTGTGATTTCTAATTCCTGAGGTGTGTAGCCTACATAGGAAAAGATAAGTGTTATTGGTGCTGCCTGATTGACAGTAAGGTTAAAATCACCTTGTGCATTGGTAATTGTACCAACCACCCGGTCTTTGACCCGTATGTTCACCCCGGGAAGAGTTTGCCCGTTGGCATCGTCTATTACCCGGCCGGAAATTCTGACTTGATCCTGCGCTACTGCCGTAATCGTTTGCATGATAAGCAGGACCGGTATCAGGCCTTTAAAAATTTTCTTCAAATTCTTCATATTCAGGTTTTTGAAACAAATAAAGTTTGGCAAGACCTATGGAGTTGAGATATAAACCATAGGCATCAATCCAAAAATACAATGTTTTTGATCTTTAAAAAGCCAATGCATCAAATTTATTCGTCATGCATAACAATATGAGTATTGGCTGTTTCTGCGAATTTTTGACTTCTAAGAAATTATTGTTGTCCGTTTTGACCCAATTCTTCCTCCAGATGTTTTACCAGTTTGTCGCAGAGCCTGTTCATGGCGGTAGACATGAATTCATCGCCCGTAGAGTTGAGTATGCTTTGCGCCAATCCGCCCAAGCAGTCTACGTAAAACCTTTTCATTTCATCTACCGGCATTTCTTTGTTCCACAGGTCTATGCGCAGGGTGCTCATGGTATTGTGGTCCCAAATGGCGAGATTAAATGCTTTGGTTTCTTCCTCACCGGGTATGTCTTTGTCGGTGGCGTCCCAGGTAATGGTTTCAGGAATTGAGTCTTTGTCTAGTTTTATTCTGAGTTTGATTTCTGATTCTTTCATAGTAGCGTTTCTGTATTAGTTTAGTTTCATTTCAGGAATTTCTCCTTCTATTATTAATCGGCCACTGGTGGCTTCTTTAATTTCTTCTACACTTACACCGGGGGCTCTTTCCAGGAGTTTAAATCCACCTTCAGGAAGTACATCCAGTACCGCTAAATCGGTGACTATCTTTTTTACACAGCGAATACCGGTAATGGGTAGTGTGCATTCTTTCAGAAGCTTGGATTCGCCCGATCGGCTGCGGTGTTGCATAGCCACAATAATGTTTTCGGCAGAAGCCACCAGATCCATGGCTCCCCCCATACCTTTCACCATTTTACCCGGGATTTTCCAGTTGGCTATGTCTCCGTTTTCAGATACTTCCATGGCACCCAGTATGGTAAGATCTACGTGCCCGCCACGAATCATGGCGAAGCTTTCGGCTGAGCTGAACAGGGAGGAGCCGGGTAGGGTGGTAACGGTCTGCTTGCCGGCATTAATAAGGTCGGCATCAACTTCCTCTTCTTCCGGAAAAGGGCCAATGCCTAGTAAACCGTTTTCTGATTGAAGCACTACATTGATGTGTTCGGGAATAAAATTAGCCACTAAGGTGGGAATGCCTATTCCTAAATTAATGTAGGTTCCGTCTTGAACTTCTTGTGCTATGCGTTTTGCTATTCCTATTTTGTCTAGAGGCATGTTTTGAAAATTTGAAGATGTGTCAATTTGATGATTTGCTGAGTATGATGACAGTTGAAAGCACTTCTGAAAAGTGTACTGAACCTTGGTGCCCGTTCCGAAAATTGTAACTACTAACACCGTTGCTCTTTGGGCTTCCAGTTAAGAAAATCTGCCTGCTTTTGTTATTGAGAGGTTCTGCTGACCTCCTGATTTTATAAAGCGTAAGGGCTGCTTTTAGGTTTTCTGTAACTGTTTGCATCTGTGCTTGTTTAGTGCATCGTATGATTCTCGGGGTATTCAATCATCAAATCATTTGATTTTTGTGGTTCTCTGTTCAATTCGTTTCTCATAATTAACTCCCTGAAAGATTCGCTGAACGAAAATACCCGGGGTATGGATGTGGTTGGGGTCTAGTTCTCCAACCTCAACGAGCTCTTCTACTTCGGCAATGGTAATTTTGCCGGCCGTGGCCATCATGGGGTTAAAGTTTCTGGCTGTTCCTTTAAAGATCAGATTGCCAGCCTTGTCGCCTTTCCATGCTTTCACAATTGCGAAATCGGCTTGCAGCCACGATTCGAGCAGGTACATCTTTCCGTTGAATTCTCTTACCTCTTTGCCTTCGGCCACCTCGGTGCCAAAGCCTGCCGGAGTATAAAAGGCAGGTATGCCCGCTCCACCGGCTCGTATTCGTTCGGCCAATGTACCCTGAGGAATAAGGTCTACCTCCAGCTCACCGGAGAGTAACTGTCGCTCAAACTCTGCGTTTTCTCCCACATAGGAGGAGATCATTTTTTTAACCTGTCGGGTCTTGAGCATGAGCCCGATACCGAAATCATCGACCCCGGCATTGTTAGATATACAGGTGAGTCCTTTTACTCCCTTTTTTACCAATGCAGCAATGCAGTTTTCCGGAATACCACACAGGCCAAAGCCTCCAAGCATGAGTGTGGCATTGTCTGGAATGTCGGCAATGGCTTCATCGGCATTGTTGACAACCTTGTTGATCATAGTGATGAGTTTATAGTTTACTTAGGCGCTGGCTCACTGCCTCTTTATCGGTTTTTAGCTGTGCTTTGAGTGCATCGAGCGAGCTGAACTTAATTTCCTTCCGAATCAAATCTACAAATTCAATGGCAATCTCGCTTTCATAGATGTCCTCATCGAAGTCAAAAATGTTTACTTCAATGGTTTTATGGTCTCCGCCAATGGTGGGGCGTTGCCCGATGTTGAGCATGCCATTGTATTTTTGGTATTCGATGCATACGCGCACGGCATATATTCCATCGGCCGGAACTAGCTTATAGTTTTCTTTTACCTGAATGTTGGCAGTAGGATACCCCAACGAGCGGCCTATTTTGTTGCCGTGCACCACCCGACCGGATAGCGTATAGGTTCGGCCCAAAAGGTTGGTGGCCAGGTGTACATCGCCTACTTCCAGAGCCCTGCGTATTTTGGTGGAGCTTATTCCAATTTCGTCTATGTCTTGTCGGGGTATTTCTTCTACCTCAAAGTCATACTTAGGGGCGAACCGGTGTAGCTCTTCCAGGCCTCCACTGCGGTCTTTCCCAAAGCGATGGTCATAGCCGATTATTATTTTTTTTGTGCCTATTCGTTCATGGAGTATCACCCGAACGTATTCTTCCGGACTCATTTGAGAGAACTCCTGAGTGAAAGGTATTTTTATCAGGTGGTCTACCCCGTGCTGTTCGAGCAGATTGGCTTTTTCTGGAAAAGTAGAAAGCAATTGCAATGAATGATCCCAAGGTTTTAAGACTAACCTTGGGTGTGGCCAATAGGTAATGAGCACGGTTTCTCCGTTGAGCCGGTTAGCCTCCTCTCTTAATCGTGCGAGTATTTTTTGATGACCCAGGTGTACACCATCGAATGTGCCTGCTGTTACTACAGCATTCTTGATTTCCTCAATGGCTTCTGTACCCAGATGAATTTTCATGTGAGTTGTTTTAAATAATCAACCAGTTGGTCGAGTTGATGAGCATTTTCTACGCTAAACTGACCTATTCGCGTTCTTCTTAGGCTACTAAGGTGAGCGCCTACACCCAGGGCCTCTCCAAAGTCGTTGGCAAGGCTTCTTATATAGGTGCCTTTGGAGCATACTACTCTAAACTCTACCGTTGGCAAATCTACTTTGGTGAGCTCAAATTCGGAAATGACAACCTGCCTGGATTTGAGTTGAATATCTTCTCCTTTGCGAGCCAACTCATACACTCTTTTACCATCTACCTTAATGGCCGAATGAATAGGGGGTACCTGATTGATGGTGCCAAGAAACTGGTCTCTTGCACTCTCCAGATCCGTAATAGTGAGGTGTGAGGTTTGAACGGCCACGGATGGGGCACTTTCCAGATCGTAAGTAGGGGTGGTTTGTCCGAGCGTAAATGTGCCGGTGTATTCTTTTTCCTGCCCCATGAACTGCTCAATTTGCTTGGTCTTTTTGCCGGTGCAAATAATGAGAAGTCCGGTGGCCAGTGGGTCTAATGTACCGGCATGCCCCACTTTTTTAATTCGGATGTTGTTTCTCACTTTTTTCACCACATCGAACGAAGTCCATTCCAGTGGTTTATCGATAAGCAGGACCTGTCCGGCCAGAAAGTTTTCCTGTTTGGAGAGTTCCGGATCTAAATTGAGCATTAAATAAGGGAATAAACAATGGCAACTAGCCCTACCAAAACACAGTAGTAGCTGAAATACTTAAGTTGGCTGCGCTTAACTAGGGCAATCATCCACTGGCAGGCAACAAGACCTGACACAAAAGCGGCCACAAAACCTATCATTAGAAGCGAGGTATTTGTTTCGCTGGCACCCAAATCGCCACTTATAATGTCTTTGGCCATTTTGCCTAAAATAAGCGGCACTACCATGAGAAAGGAGAACCGAGCGGCTTTTTGCCTGTCTACTCCCAGAATAACGGAGGTAGAAATGGTGGCTCCGGAACGCGAAATGCCCGGTAATATGGCAATGGCTTGAGCTATACCAATGATAAATGCATTTTTATACGATACCGGATTGAGCGTATTTCTGGCTTTATCGGCCAAAAAGAGCAGGGCTGCCGTAATCAATAGCATGCAGCCTACGAGAAGAATTTGCCCACCAAAGAATTGCTCAATATGGTCTTCGAACAGCACGCCCACCAAGGCAGCCGGAACCATTGAGAGTACAATCTTTACTGAGAACCGAAATTCTTCATTGTTGCGAAAACGAAGCAAACCGGTTACTATTTCGGCTATGTCTTTTCTGAAAATAACCATGGTACTAAGGGCAGTGGCGGCATGTAGGACCACGGTCATCATCAGGCTTTCTTCAGGTAGGCTATTGTCTCCAAAAAGGGCTTTTGTAAGCTCCAGATGACCACTACTACTTACCGGCAAAAATTCTGTAAGCCCCTGAACGATGCCCAGAATAACGGCTTCGAACCAAGACATTATTTCGATTTTTTGAAAATGGCGAAGAATTCAATGATGAAACCGGCTACTATAATAATGGGCCCCAGAGTTAGACCAAGGAAGCCCTGACCATGCGGTTCTTTATCGAGCGACATAATGATGAAGCCCAGTAACAGTGTGCCCAGACCTATGAGCATCCATTTATAATTTTCTTTGCTAAATGCGAATTGACTTTTTTTCTTATCAGACATATCAATATAGTTCGTCTAAAGACATTCTTAAATATTTGTTCATGGCCCTTAGTGTGCTGAAATAGGCTATTAGAGCGCCTAAAATAATCAGAATGCCATAAAGAGCTAAAATAAGTTCTTGCTGTTGCAGTTGTTCAAGCCCTTCAATTCTGGCATTGGCGAATTGCTTAAGACCAAATAGTAGACCGGAAGCAATGAGTCCGGCAATGGCTCCATGCATAAGGGCTCTGCTTAGGAATGGCCGCTTAATAAACCCTCCTTTTGCGCCCACCAGCTGCATGCTTCTAATAAGAAAGCGTTGAGAAAACAGGGCTAACTTAATGGAGTTGTTAATTAGTAATACCACAATAATAATTAGCAGAGCGGCTAGCCCGGCCAGTATGAGACTAAGCTTGGCCAGGTTGCTGTTTATAGAGTCTACCAGGTTTTTAACATATGTGACTTCATATACGCCACTTATACCTTCAATTTGCTGAGCAATACTGTCTAACTGTGCATTGGTTTGGTACTCTTGCGCAACCTTTAGTGTGTAGGCATCGCGTAGCGGGTTTTCGCCCAGAAATTCGGAGAAGTCTTCTCCAGTTTCTTCAATGAATTTAGCGGCTGCTTCTTCTTTAGAAATAAAAGTTATGGGTGTAACACCATCTTCTTTCAGAATGTAGCTACTAGAGGTTAATTCGCTCTGAATCCGGTTTCTCTGGCTGTTAGACAGGTCTTTGTTTAAATATACCTGCAGCTCAATGTTTTGCTTTATAATGGAGGTGAGACGGTTGGCTTGTAGCACCATAATGCCAAACAAACCAATCACAAAAAGGGCAAGACTTGCGCTAAATACCACGCTTACATAGTGATAAGCTCCTAATTTTTTCTTGCGTTTGTGTTTTTTAGGTTCTCTAGCCAAGGACAGTGATTTTCGATCAAAAATAGTAATTAATTCATAAGGGTAACTGAGGGAAGATGTTAATATTGTTGAATAGGGCAAGGGGTGAACTGCTCATTGGTAAATCAGTCATTGATCTATAGTGAGGATTAATCAAGAGCCTTCTTTTTCAATCCTGTATGGAACCGTAGTGGTTTTAATGGCTAATTGCTGCCAATTAGAGGTAGGGGGGGTAGACCATATTTAGCAATTAGCCATGCTCTGCAATTAGTGAATGCCACTTGCCCGCAAAGGCGGCTCCCTGTATTCCAGATATACCTTGAATGCCGGGAAGTTAATGACTTCAGAACTTTCTTTGCCAAGTATAGCCTTTATTTGATAACAAGGGCCTGCGTGTAAGAGGAAGTCAACTTCATTGGCTCCTTCCAGATTGGTATTAATCAGATTTGTTCGGAGAAACTCCGCACCATCCCAATACAGTACGTCACAATGATTGTAGAAAAGGCCATAACTATCAAACAGTAATCCACAGATATACGGAGCTTCTTCCATGTCTTCTGTTACCTCGGGAAGTTCAAAATGAATATTGAGTTCTTTGAATTTGAAATGCTCATATACGGGTTCCTCATGGTTTTTAAACAGAGGCTGAAAACCGACAACGGTACGGTTGGCCTCTTCTTTGGCCAGATTGAGTCCGATCATTTCATCAACCACCATATCTTTTTCCCTAACCACATACATGGCTTCATCTCTCGTAGTGGGGTCCGGGTGGACAGTGCTTTTATCAACAACGCCTATCCATAAATGGTCATAGCCCTCAATGATTTCTGACTTAGGATTGATGCTGTAGACTGGTGGGTTTTTAATTTTCCCATTGTAGCCCAGTTCGTCAAGAGACAGGTCAATGTCGAAACGGTCGGGGTCGGGTAAATATCTGTTAAGTGAAAAGGTCAAAGCCAGATAGCTGGCTATTTCTGCCTGGCTTGATCTGTATACCCGATGGTATGTGGACCGGCACAAAGACTCCATGTCTACTTGCTTTGGATTCTTTTCTAACTTATAGTCATAAGTTCTTTTTAAAAAGCTGTCCGTTACTTTGCCATTACGGGAGTCCTTCACTTCTACGCTAAGAGTAGATTTCCTCCAGTCTGACCATTCCTTTTCAACCGTAGTAAAATATTCCTTATAGCGCTTGTAACATGCGGTCAGATCGTTGTACCATTCTACGACCGAGCTTTTTTGCTTATTGGCTTCTGGTTCATACAGATCTAATCCGTGGGTGAGCCTTTCTCTTAGTATGGCCAGGTGTATGTGGGAGAGTATAGAGATTATAGGGACTAAATGAATTCTGTTTTTGCTGTCTGTTAGTTTAGATTCGAGGCTTACGGCCTGCCCTAAGGCCACCGTTAACACCTGAGAATTTTCTCTTAACCCTTTGTTTGGAGAGTACTGAGCTACTTGTCTCATGAGAGCATTCAATTCATTTTTGCGTTCAAAGAGCTCTTGGTCAAGTATGGCTTTGTCGATAGCTTCATACACCTGTTCTTTAATCAGGTCCCAGATGTTTATTTTGTTAGGGTCTTTTGGCCATAGCAGGGAGGTTATAGACGCAGCTATTCCGCCAACTTTAGGTATTGCTTTTTCAATACCTATGACAATTCTTCTTGCTCTGTTATTTGGAGTGTCGGTTATAAACGGAGTACCCTGGGTTAATAAATCACCGGCTTCAAGGGAACTGGAACTTTGATTCATTGTGCGTATTTTATGTTTTTGAACGAGAGGCATAAATAAAATGTCTTACCTCTTTATCCTATCAAATTCTGATGTTTGGTCTTTTCTTTAATGAGGAATGGTATAAGGAAGTGGACCGCATAGCTGAAGGATGAGTTGTGGTGGGGTAGTTATTCGAAGACTATGTCGTTGGTAGGTAGTTTCATTTTCGAAAAGAGCTCTTTTGGGGAGTAGCTGGTCATTTTTCGGCACTCTTTAATGAAGTGTGATTGATCATAATAACCGAATTCAAGCGCATCAATAAACTTCATGTTAGGTCGGTTTTTTAGCTTGCGAGAGGCGTTTTGGAACCGAATGACTTGCCACAGCTCTTTGGGGGCAAGATTAAATTCCTTCCGAATCCATCTTTCCATCGACTTTTCGGACATATGCATGCTATCCGCAAGTTCGGCCACTTTAAATTTGCCTGTTATGCTGCTTTCTATAAGACTTACAACCCGGTCTATTTTTTCGTCAACCGAAAATTTATCCAGCGAATGGCCGATGGTGCTATCAAGTGCATCAACCTGAATGGCAGTATTGCTTTCCGATAGTTCGGAGAGAATATTTTCCCGGGCGGTTGGTGGAATCAGCTTAGAAGTATCAAAACTCTGCCAATTGGTAAGCAGGCCACTGAACAATGAAAGCCCGAGAATGTTCAGATTCAGTTTAATATTCAAACAAACAAGACAGGAGGGTATGTGGTAGAATGAAGCCTGATTGGTAGCTGGCAGAATACCGGAGCTTCCCGCCCAAATAAATGATTCGGAGTCAACATCCCACTGGTGAAACCCTCCCTTTTTGACAAAATAGCATTCAATCTTCGCATTGGGTATGGTTTTAAGAAATGCCGGCTCACTAATGATAAAGAACTGATACCTGTCAACGTATTTGGAGACAGCGGGGAGTTTCGGTCGTTCTTCAATGAGTATCATTTTGTCTGATTCTTACAATTTTTTAGCTGAGCTCTCTTGTACGTTTGTATAAACTTAAAATTAGCGTATGAAAAAACAAGGACTAATATGGCTTATGTTCTCTCTGATGTTCGCAGCACAGGCTCAAACGAAAATCGAATTAGCAGGAGGTGTAACCGGAAAGCGATTTTCATTAAAAATGGATTGGGGTAATCTCAATTATGAAATATTCGGAGAGGGCGATCCATTGTTAATCCTTCATGGCAATGGAGGTTCGGTAGAAGGGAAATACGCGATGATTCCATCGTTGCTGGAGCACTACCAGGTAATTGCTATTGATAGCAGATGCCATGGTCGTAGTGGCTGTCCGGATGGAGATTTAGACTACTTCCAAATGGCTGAAGATGTACACGCAGTAATGAAAGTTTTGGCACACAAGAAATACAGCATCTGGGGGCATAGTGATGGTGGTATTCTAGGTTTAATTATTGGTTACAGATATACCTCTGAAGTGGATAGAATGTTGATTTCAGGAGCCAACACCCGGTTGTCCGGACTAAAACCGGAGCTTGTGGCTATGATGAGCAATTACCAACAAATACCTGATGCCACTACTAAAAAGCATCTGGCACTTATGGTAAACCAAAAGGAAATACCGATGGATAGTCTTCGGAAAATCAATGTTCCTGTAATGCTTATGGTAGGCGACCGGGATGCTGTGCGCATGCAGCATACCATGGAGATATTTGAGGCATTGCCAATGTCTAATTTATGTGTTTTGCCTGCAACAACGCACTTTATAGGCAATGATAGGCTCCATCATATTATATACTGGCTCAAAGAATTTAAAAAGCCGTTTTCGGCACCATCAACTATAGAAGTAGCCAATGCAATGGCCGAATCACTAATGGGTAACTAAGGTGCTTCCGGTCCATAAGCTGCAATCTCTTCAATTTTGCAAACGGGCAATTTAAATCGGTACGGAAGGCTTGTATATACGGAGTCTTTTGTGCCGATTGTTGCCTGTTCTACGCGTTTTAATTGACCCGAACCACCTGCTTGTCGGCAATGGCATAAACCGCATCGTCTTTTTTAATATTTATTTTGGCCGTACCAGTAAAGTGGCCAAAGGCAGGCAGCAGGCCGTTGCGTCCGCCAAAGTAAAAGCAGGGGAGACGCAGTGACTGACGCCCTTTGCCGTAGAGCTTTACTGCCGGATGAATGTGTCCGGCCAGATTATAGAGTTCAGTTTCTTCAGGAATATGGCTCAGATGAAAAGGCGGAATGCAAAGTGTTTCACTCACCTGAAGGTTAGGGATTTGGTAGTTACGAGCATCGAGTACATCATGATTGCCCAGTACCAAGCTGAACTGCAAAGGAGCCTTGCTCTTCATCCAACGTCTAAAAACCTCCCAGCCCTGGTTGTGGTCTGAATGAAAGAGGTCGCCCAGAAAAATGACCTGCTCCGGAGCAAAGCGCGCAATAAGCTGGTCTAGCAGATGAATATCTCTGGTATGAATAAGGTCAGAGACAGGAATACCCGATTTGCGAAAATGCCCCGCTTTGCCCAGGTGCAGATCGGCTAGAATCAGATACTTTTTATCTGCCCAGAATATTCCTTTTTCGGGAATCAATACCAATCTTTGTCCTAATAACTCATGCACCATTGGTCAACAATTCGCAAGGCTCTGCGTTTTGTGTGAAAAACAAGTCTTAAAGATATGAACACCATTATGAAATACTCCATTCTATTGCTCACACTTTTGACTGTTATGTCCAACTCCGTTCAGGCTCAGTCGGCTGACGATGTTTTGGGCTTTTGGCTTACCGATGACGGAATGGCCAAAATAGAGATCTATAAAAAAGAAGGTAAGTACCATGGCAAAATTGTTTGGCTCAAAGAGCCCAATAACCCGGATGGTACACCAAAGCTCGATACTGAAAACCCGAAAGAAGAACTTCGCAAACGCCCTGTTTTGGGCTTGGACCTGGTAAAAGGTTTTGTGTTCGAGGATGGCGTGTGGGAAGATGGCGAAATTTATGACCCCAACAATGGCAAGACCTACGATTGCCGTATGAAACTGAAAGGCAACAAGCTGGAAGTGCGAGGCTATATTGGCCTTTCTATGTTTGGCCGCACTGTGGTGTGGACAAAAGTGAAGTCTTAACTAACTCAAAAATCGATTACGATTCCTAACGAGGGTAGAATACTCGAATTGTCTATGCCTTCAATAAGCACCAGTTGCCGGGGAGTGGTTATATTTCCCTGAGTATCTCTGTTCAGACCATACTCCGGTTCATTGGGAATATCTTGGCCAAATGCGTTTTGCAGTTCTAGAAATACATTGAAGGTCCACCGGCTGAAGTTCCATTTTTTGTCAATACGAATGTCGGTTTGATTGAAGGAATTGAGTCTTACTGAGCCCAGTTGGTCATAGTCTTTGATTATGGCCGGATAGTTTTCCAGAGTAGCATTCCTGTCTACGGGAGCGTAAGGAGTGCTACCCAGGTAGCGCATTCTGGCGCTTAATTCCCAGTTGTTGCCAAACTTGTAGCCTCCCGTAAAAGTGAGCAGATGGTTACTGTCCCAAGCACTTGGCCTGTAAACACCATCGAGCCCCGTAAACTCGCTCTTGTACCAGGTATAGGCCAGTATGGCATAATAGTTATTGGTAAACTTTTTCTGATAAAGAAATTCCATTCCATAGGTTCTTCCTTCACCAGTACTGCTCACATTTTCATTTCCTAACACCGAAAAATCGCCACCTAAATTGGCGAGCGACACCCTTTGTTCAAGGGACACGGGGTAGTTGTCGTATTTTTTATAAAAGCCTTCCAGAGTAAATCGTGAAGATGGGTTTAGTAAATACTCGAGCCCCAATACCGCATGGTTGCTTCGGATATACTCCGTATTTTTATTGACGAGTGAACCTGCCTGACTATAACCCAAAATGGTGTAAGGCGGAATTTTATAGTATCTGCCCAGCGAGGCATTTACCGACCATTTCTTTAGAGCATCGAAAGTGTAGCTGGCAGATGCCCTGGGGCTTAGGGTTTGCCAAAAGTCATTGCCGGACTCAGTAAAACTGTTGCCATCTACTCTAATTCCGAGCGAGTATTTTAAACGATCGTCAGGTGAAGTGGAAGAAGCTTGAAAAGAGACTCCGTACTTAGTGAAGGATATTTGGTTCTCGAAATTGTTATTGTTCACTAAGTCTAAGCTATTGTTTTCGTAGCTCACAAATTGCAAGCCGGCAGAGCTTACCAAGGTCCAATTTCCTTTAAAACGGGTGCTGTTATACCTAAATTTAGTTTCGGATTCGGTCGATAAATTTTGCAGGTAAAGTCCCGTTTGGTTCTCATTGTTTTCGAACCTTCTAAAGTCATTACTCAATCTATTGTTACTCAATGAAAACGTGCTAAACCCTTTGCCGTATTTGTTTCTTCGTTTCCAGCTTACACCAATGGTATTGGTTTGTTGTTTAATCACCGGTACCTGGTCTAGCGTGGCCTGTTGTTCTTCATCATATTCATCGGGCACGTTAATACTGAAATCATCAACTGACCCCACTCCGGTAATGATGATTTCATTGTACTCATCTACAGCATGAGTCAGTTTATACTGGTAGTCCCAATAGTCGGGTAAAAAAGGAAGGTCCAGAGCCTGGAAAAGAAATTGCAGGTAAGACCTTCTGGCAGAAGCTATGAAGGAAGTTTTAGAAGTCTCGTTTTCGCCTTTAAATAATGGCCCCTCAAAGGTTAAGGCACTTTCGCTGCTGCTAAGCCTAAAGTTTGTTCTGAACTCCCTGTTGTTTCCGTTTCTCTGATCGAACTGAAGAACACCGGACAGAGCATTGTCATATTGCGCAGCAAAGGCCGAAGTAGAAAGTGTCACTCCCTCAAAGAAGCTTACATTGAGCAGACCAACCGGGCCACCGGCACTGCCTTGGGTTGCAAAGTGATTGATGTTCGGAATTTCAATTCCATCTAAATAATAAACATTTTCATTGGGTGCTCCACCGCGAATAATGATGTCGTTTCTAAAACCACCAACCGAACCCGATACTCCGGGCAGAGATTGTACAACCTTTGCTATGTCATTATTTCCGCCCGGATAAGTAGCAATTTCTTCCCGCGAGAGCTTTTGGATAGAAAGGGGAGTCTCTTCAATTTTCTGAAACGGGTTGGCCATTACTACTACCTGGCCCAATTCTGAGATGGTTTCTTTTAGTTCAAAATTCACGTCCGGATTTCCTCCCGAACGAATTACTATGTTGAATTTGGTTTGCGTTTCGTACCCTACGAAAGAAACTTGCAGTGTAAAAGTTTTTGTAGGTAAGTTTTCCAGGGTGTAAAAACCCTCCGCATTGGTAATGGCTCCGGTTTGTAATTCGAGCACCTGCACCGTGGCTCCGGGTATAGATTCTCCGGTTTTGGCATCGGTCACATATCCGGAGAGGTTGCCTTTATTTTGATAGGCCGACAGAGGCAGGCCCACCCATAGCATCAACAGAAAAAATAGATGTCGCATAGAATAGTTTACATGAGACAAACTAAGGGAGCATAAAAGGGTTTGAGACTTTCTAATTTATTTGCTTTCAGCCTGAGGTGTAAAGAGCTTTTTATCGGCTATAAAGGTTCCAAAAGGTAAAAGCGAGGCAATAAGCGCCAGAAAAGTCTTCCACATGGTCCACGCTTCTTTGCGCCCCACAAACATTACAAAAGAGCAATAAAGCACGAAAAGCACTCCATGAGCCAGGCCAACCGGGTAGGTGGGTTCAGGTATGTTGAACCAGTATTTAAGGGGCATACAAATTCCTAAGAGCAGAAGGTAGGAGACACCTTCCAGTATAGCGAGTAATTTCAGTGTTTTGAGCATCAGTTCTTTTGTGTCCGGCCGTAAATCTCAAACCTCAAATGCCAAATTGCAAGCTCCGGCCTACAAATCATAAATCCCGGGTCTCAAATTGCAGAACTTATGGCCGCTCCTAGATTTCAACTGTTTTTTTAAGGTTGAATGTGTTAGTATTGAAGAAGATTAAAAACGAAAACTATCTATATGAAAAAGGTCTTATTCCTATCGGGTTTGTTAACGCTGATTTTCGCCCACAACGGGCAGGCGCAAGACAAGCTCAAAAATATGCCAGGATACGAGCAGTATCAGAAAATGGCACCACAGCTGCGCGGTTCGGTAGACTACGGAACCATTTCTGCCAATTGGAGTGACGATGGCACCAGCTTTCAGTATGTGAAGGATGGTAAGCTTTGGAAGTACGATGTAAAGAAGAAAACTACCGAAGATTTAGGGACTCCTCCAAGACCGGAAAGAAGAGCCTGGAACCGTCCGGCCAGAGGTCGTCAGTACGCATCGGCCGATTCGCCCAATGGGCAATTAAAAGCATTCCATAAAAATAGAAACATGTACATCAGTAATGCCGATGGCAGCAATGTGCAGGCCATTACTACCGATGGCAACATGGAAAATAAATTAAAGTACGGTATTGCCACCTGGGTGTATGGTGAAGAACTAGGGCAAAATACCGCTATGTGGTGGTCGCCCGATAGTAAAAAAGTGGCCTTCTACCGATTCAATGAGCAAGGCGCGAAGCAGTATTACGTTTTGCTGGATCAGCTCAAATTGTACGATTCACTGGAAGTAATGTCATACCCTAAAGTAGGTGAGCCCAATCTTCCGGTAGACCTAATGGTATACGACCTTGAAACCAAGAAAACTACTCTTCTCGATACCCGAGGCGGAAAGTCTTTTGAAGACGGGCCTTTAGGAACTTATCTCTATGGTGTGGAGTGGACTCCCGATGGTAAGGAGTTGCTTTTTCACAGCACCAACAGAAAGCAAGATATTATGGAGCTTAGAGCGGCCGATCCGGTAACCGGTAAAAGCCGCACTGTGGTAAGAGAAGAGTGGTTGCCCAGCTTTACCAAGAATACACCGGAAATGCGGTGGTTAAAAGATGGTAAGCGTTTTATCTGGGCTTCGGAAAGAACCGGCTTCAATAACTATTACCTCTATAATATTGATGGTACTTTGGAGGCAACTCTGACCCAACACCCCTTTGAAGTAGCCGGAATAGAAATGGTTGACGAGAAGAAGGGAGAGCTCTACTACATGGCAAGAAGTGGTGAAAACCATATGAAAATGCAACTGCACAGAGTGAGACTGGATGGTACCAAAGATACCCGCCTTACCGATCCGGCATACAATCATTCCGTCACTATTTCGCCTGACGGTAAGTACTTTATCGATATTGCCCAAACACACAATATTCCTCCCTTTACCAATTTGGTAGACAGCAAAGGCAAAGTGGTGGCCGAATTGGCTAAGAGCGATATTAGCAAGTTTGAGCAACTTGGATTCAAAAAAGTAGAGGCATTCACCTTTACCGCAGCCGATGGGAAAACTGAACTGCACGGTTTGCTTCATTTTCCGTCAAACTTCGATCCCAATAAGAAGTACCCACTAATCTTGGCCAACTACGGAGGGCCGGCTACCAACGAGTTTAGAGAAACCTTTACCTTGCCAAACCCACTTACTGAATATGGATTTCTGGTGGTAGATGTTGATGGTAGAAACGTGAGAGGGCGTGGCAAGCGAATGCTCGATGAAATATATGGCAAGCTTGGTCAGGTAGAAATGGACGATTTTGCAGAAGGTATAAAATCACTTTATAACCGACCCTATTTCGACAAAAACAGAGTGGGTGTATATGGCACTTCCTACGGTGGAACAACTGCAGCTACCTGTTTGCTGAGACATCCTGATGTGTTCCACGCAGCAGTGGCCAACTCGGCCGTAACCGACTGGAGATATTACGACAATATTTACACCGAGCGTTACATGAACTTGCTGGAAAATAACCTGGAAGGCTATGAAAAATTCAGTTTGATGAATCAGGCCGATAAGCTGCAGGGAGAAATTATGATTTTCTTTGGTACCAGCGATAACAATGTACACCCGCAAAATTCTCTTGCTTTTATTGATGCTTTGCAGAAAGCCAGAAAGAGCTTTGAGGTGCAAATTGGCCCGGATCAGGGACACACAGCCATGGACTCGGAGCGAATGATGGAGTTCTTTATTGAACATCTGGTAATGAAAAACGGAATGGCACTCGAGTTAAAGAGGTAAGCTGTATAAACACTTGTTGATCAAAGGGATGTTGTTAATCCGTGAACGGATTGGCGGCATCCCTTTTACTTTTTAACTTAAAGTCTCTGGAAGACCAAATGCATGGCCTTTGTTTCCGAAAATAGTATACCGATTGTCATGACCGGGCAGTGTAGTGAGCGGGAAACAGAGGTTTGCCGGCTTCTTTTAATGCCATAAAGCAGAACCATGAGCAAAACAATAAACAACACCATACTACAAGACACCAGTGAGTTGATCAGGGGCCTGGAGGCATTGGCATATCCCTCTCATGAGTGGTCTCGCGACAATGGAACCAATCGTTACTCAGCCCTTCGTCTCTGTTATCATCTAATGACCCGCGATGGAGTGAGTTACGATGGTAAAGTAAGGGCGAAAAACGCCATGCTTATGGAAAGTGCCTTTGAAGGTATAGCCAAAAACCTGGATAAGTCGTTGAGCGATAGGTTGCGTGAAAGACTGAATCCCATTACACTGGAAACAGAGCAGGAGTCAAAGCTCACTCACAAGAGTATAAATGATGCAGCCAACTACTTTCAAGACTGTGTCGATGGTTTGCTAAGTGATTTCAGGAAAGGTGGCCCATTTGGGGGTGGTCTCAGCAATATTGAGAAATACCTTTTTAAACCGGTGCAAATTCAACTTCCTCCCCAAGATGCTCTGGCCGATCTTTTAGAAGATAAGCAGGTTACCGGCAGGCGATTCTATGCGGCCATATATCAACATGAAAAGGTGTTGAGCAAAGTGAAACACTGGGTTGAAAACGGAAAGTTCAGTGCCGATGAGTATGGGCTTTTCTTTACGCTTTTTCGCATAAAGTTGAGTGAATACAAGAGTATTTACCTTACCCAGGAAAATATGCTGGAAGACTGTCATTACGAGCCTGATAGTCTTCGCGGTGAGATTTTAAGCCGTATACCTCAAGAGCATGGCCAGGAACCCAATTACCATCGGTTATTGGAAGAAGGTATGTATACCGTGTGGTTAGGTAAGCAAAACCAACACATTTTACAGATGAGCGGTTTTGAGATTCCTTCCATACTCAATGTGGCTTTGCAGCAAAATGATAAAGCCAAGTTTCTGGAAAAGGTGTTGGACTTTAGTCAGTCTGACTTCAAGGAACAATACAATAAGGCTATTGAAATTATTTCAAAAGTGAAAGTGCGTAACATGGATGAGTTCCGAAAGAATCTTCATGCCGGACTTTACAGCGCAAGGGGAAGAGAAATGTTCCTGTCAGATAATAACAACTGGGTGTTTATTTCCGATGGTCAGGAATTGGCCGATTTTTGCATGAATAATGTGAAGATAATGGCTGAAGATATGGTTACTGAAGGATCTATTACGGGAATTATTGGTGCCCTGGCCAGAATTGGAGTAAAAGCCTTTGGGAAAGGAGTGAGAGGGGCTACTTCTGTATATAAGTCTTTTGGCAATGAGATACTGACCATGACCAAAGACAATAGAAATATAAAAATTGACCAGATTTTTGAATAAGCCTAACCGGTAAATTCCAGTTGCATCCTTGCAATTCGTTCGGAGAGCATTTCTGTGGTGAATTTTTCGCGCAGGCGGTCTACCATAATTGGAAAGCAGAATGGAGTGGGCTTTCGCAGCTTTCTTACAATTATTTTTTGCTGGTTAATAAGGCGTAATGATTCGGTAAGTCTGGAGCGCTCGAACTGCAGGCTCAGCACTTCTTCATCGGCCTGTTTGAGCAACAGGTTGTTGGGGTCGTAGTCTTCAAACACTTTGTAAATCATGGTAGAAGAGGCCTGTAAATGTTTAAATGACATGCCTTTGCCTGGAAAACCCTGAAAAATCAGTCCTGCTATAGTGGCAATGTCCCTGAATTTGCGCTTGGCCATTTCTGTGTTGTTAATACTGGCCTTAATGTCTTCCAGCAAATACTCCATAGAAAACAGGTCTAGCTCCAGAAAGTCTTCTATTTCAATATCTTGATCGGTAAGCAATTCGAAACCATAGTCATTAGAAGCAATTGAAAAAGAAATGGGTTGACTTACTGAAATGCGGTATGCCGTAAGGGCAGCCAATACCTCGTGGACATACTTCCCCTCAAACGGGTAGATATAGATGTGAGTACCTTCATCAGACTTTATTTGCTCAATGAGTAGCTCATTCTGCCTTGGAATAGCCGAAAGCTTGCCTTGTTTCTCCAACAATGGCTTTATGCAGTTCATCTCGGGGCCTTCGAATTTTCCCACGGAAGCATCATGGATTTTCTTTCGGAGTTGATTGGAGAGTAGCGATGTGAATGAGGCTTTTCCACCTCCCCAACGAGGAATGGGGCCGGTTTTCTTCTTCGATTTACGCACATGGGCAGTGAGGTCTTTGAATCTGACCAACTCCAGATTAATGCCCGCAAACCAAAACGTGTCACCTATTTTGAGTGAGGAAATAAAGCTTTCTTCCACCGTTCCGATATAAGCTCCCGATAGGTATTTAACTTTTACTACCGGGTCTCCCACAATGGTACCCATAGAAAGCCGGTGCCGCATGGCTGTTCTCCTGTCGCTTACCTTATAAAGTCCGTCAGGCATTATTTCCACCTTGGCGAACTCATCGTAGGCACTGAGCGAATGCCCTCCCGTGGTTATAAATTCCAGGCACCATGCCCATTCTTTATCTGTGAGCCCCTTGTAGGCGTGGGTGCTTTTGATCTGACGGTGTATTTCTTCGGGGTAAAAACCCGGCCCCACGGCTAGTGTTACCAGGTATTGAACCAACACATCATAGCAGTTGAGCAATGGCATGCGGCTTTCAAACTGCTCTTGCTCAATGGCTTCTTTGAGTACTGCGGCTTCTATTAGTTCAAGCGAATGTGTAGGTAGAAAATAGATTTTACTGGTAGCTCCCGGGCGGTGGCCGCTACGGCCGGCCCGCTGGAAAAAACGTGCCACACCTTTGGGGCCTCCAACCTGAATAACCATGTCTACCGGCCGGAAATCTACCCCAAGATCGAGCGAGGAGGTACAAACCACACACTTTAACTTTCCGGCATGCAGTGCCTCTTCTACCCACTGTCTCACAGCCAGATCGAGCGACCCATGATGCATGGCCACCAGTCCGGCTAGCTCCGGTGCCTGATCCATCATTTTCTGGTACCAAATCTCTGTTTGCGACCGTACATTGGTGAAGAGAAGCGTAGAAGTATTGGCCTCCAATATGGGTAGTATTCTTGGGAGCATGTTCAACCCCAGGTGTCCCGTCCACGGAAGGGTGTCTACATGGTCGGGTAGCAATGTTTCTACCTCAATTTTTTTGTCTATATCAGCTTTAATAATGGCGCAATCTCTGAACTGATCGCCCAAAAGCACCTGTGTGGCTTCTTCAAGATTGCCAATGGTTGCAGAAACGGCCCAGGTTTGGATGGGTTTATGGTTCAGGTGTCTGAAATAGGCTAGGGCAAGCTCCATTTGTACCCCGCGTTTGCTTCCTACCAATTCGTGCCATTCGTCTACCACAATGGTTTTTAAATTTTTGAAGAGTTTGGGAGCATCTTTTTGAGCCAACAGTACATGAATGCTCTCCGGAGTGGTAACCAAAGCCTGAGGCATAGTTTTCATTTGATTTTGCCGCTCTTTGGTAGAAGTGTCTCCCGTACGCAAACCAACCTGCCAGTGCAGTCCCATTTCATTACTGGCCATTTGCATGGCATTGCGAATATCCTTGGCCAACGCGCGCAAGGGAGTGACCCAAAGCACTTGCAAACCGGTGGTTTTGGAAGAGTTTTGCAAGGCCGCCAATACACAGCCCAGCCAAATGGCATAGGTCTTCCCACTTCCGGTTGGCGCATTTAAGAGACCACTTTTGCCCTGTAGCAAAGCTTGCCAGCAGTCTTGCTGAAAGGCATGGGGTTGCCAACCTTTGGCATTGAACCAGCGCTGAGCGGCAGTAAAATCAAATGTAGTTTTTGAAGTCATTCAGGGAATAAGCTTTTGAAAATACTTAATTCCTGAACCAATGAATATGTTTTGTGGCTGAAGATGTGTTGAGCACCACGAAGAACCGGAAAGCCGTTTAGAAGGTGGCTTTGTAGTCAATCCGCATGTTCATGAGCCTGAGCGTGCCGTTTGTGGCATTTAGTTTTAAGGCACCACCATTATAATAGCCTAACTTCTTGTTTACTTTTATTATTACCAGATACTCCTTGTTGTTAGTGTCAATCTGGTAAAAGCCTGATTTGTTAGGGATTATGATAAACTTTGGTTTTACTTCTTTCTTCTCCAGCAATTTTAGATCATAAAATTTGGTGCCGTCTTTTTCTATCATAGCGGCCTGCAACTGGTCCAGTTTAGAAGTTTCGAAAAAGTAGAGTTCGTTTCTTACCGTATCAGGTGCATTTGTTTTGCCATCAGTAGAGGGCATAAAATCTCCTTCAAACTTTAGTACATGGCCATGATAACCGTTTATAATGGTTGGAGAGGTGATTTTATTGCTCATTTTTACTTTATAGGAGAAGTAGAAATTGTCTTGTTGAGGCACGCTGTCCTTCTTACAAGAAACTGCAAAAACGGCAAGTATGAGTCCGATAAGGGCAACTCTTATTTTCATGTAGTTTTCCTTTTAAGGCCACGAAATAAATAAATTCTGTGGCTAATACAGCAGATATAACAGTTAAAGATTACTAAAAGCCGTTTTCACACAATGTCTGTTGGCTAGACTCTGGGGATGATTTATGTATATTTTTTTAAAAGTGGGTAAAATATTGACTGATTTAACAAACGATTCCGTAAAAATTGATTAATCAGGTTTATAAATAATGCTATATGTGATAAGTTAATAATCAAAAGTAGTGAATTAGGTTTGTTTCCAATTTGCTAATGATTTCAGAAGCTTAAGAAGTTGCCCCAATGAAGAAGATAGTTTTTACAGACCTTGATGGTACCTTGTTAGACCTTAAAAGTTACTCGTATGCCCGGTCCAGAGAGGCCGTAGAGTTTCTTCAAAACCGTGAGATTCCTTTAGTTTTTTGCAGCTCAAAGGCCAGGGCTGAGCAGTTGGCCTATCAGGAAGCTCTGGGTGTTCATCATCCGTTTATTGTGGAAAACGGATCAGCCATATACATTCCTAAAGGGTATTTTAAGCAGCCTATCCCATTCAATACTTATCACATCAATCAGTTTGAGGTGATTGTGGTTGGTGAACCTGTAGAAACAATTCGAGAGGCAATTGCGAATCTTAGAGAAAACTTGCGACTTTCTTTTCTCTGCTATTGCGATTTACCGGCCGAAGAAGTTTCTATGTACTTGGGTATGGATCTTAATTCGGCCAGAAGGGCCATGCAACGTGAGTTTTCAGAGAGCATACTTCAGGGCTCACTCTCCCAGCGCTTTTTCACGGAGCTAGATAAGGTGGGCTTCAGAAGTATTCCCGGTAGCCGCTTTCAAACCATAGTTTCCAAACAGGCCCATAAGGGCAGAGCCATTGAGCTGCTATTAAAACTGTACGAGCAGGAGTGGGGTGAGGTATGGAGTTATGGAATTGGCGACCATGTGAATGACTACGAAATGTTTAAGGCGGTAAATGAGCCTGCGCTTGTACAACGCCCAAACGGAGAATGGGCTGTGTTGGAAGAACCTTGTGCACGCTTGATTAACGCAATAGGGCCGGAGGGATTCTCGCAGGCGGTGTATGCCATGGTTGGGCCACAGCACAGGCAGGCTGTTTAGAGGAATAAGTTAAAAGTAAAAACCCCATTGCCTGCCGGCATACCATTAGCCGGAAAACAATGGGGTTAGTCGGTTAAAACCGACTTTTACTGATTTATTCGTGGTCTATTGTTGAGACCAATGGTCTTTCATTACAATGGCCTCTTTGGTTACGGTTTGACCGTTCATTTCAATTACCACTTTGTATGTACCCGGACCTACTCCTTTGGTTTCATACCTCATGCTTTCTATTCGGTTTTTGATGTCTTCTTCAGACATGCCAAAGTTTCTGAATCGGTTAGCCATTTGCTCAAGATCTCTCTGTGAGCGCTCTCCGGTAATTTCTACAAACCTCCAGATAAAGGTGTTTAGGCCTGCGGAAGCATCGATGGCAGACTTATAAATTTCCTTAGCTCCTCTGTAAATCTTAAGGTTGGCTGTTCCTGCATTTTTCACATGGAAGTGTATGTGGCTTCCGGGAGCTCTGCTTTCTCCATCAAAGTTGGTGTAAGCTGTTACATTGCTAAGTCCGCTAATGTATTGCACGGCAGGCTGAATGTCGAACAGAGTAAGCCCGGCATTGAGGGTCTGAGCATTCATTCCCTGCAATGGAGAAATATCGGCAATAAAAATACCGCGTCCGTGAGTGGCCACAACCAACTCATTTTCTCTTGGGTGAATGACCATGTCGTAGGCCGGAATGGTCGGCATACCGGTCATAAACTTGGTCCAGTTTGCGCCACCATCAATGCTGGCAAAAGTGCCCAGCTCAGTTCCAACAAACAAGAGGTTAGGATTTTTGTGGTCTTCACGAATAACATTTACACCACCATCAGGTATGCCAGCGGCTATAGAAGTCCACGTTTTACCCCAGTCGGTAGTTTTATAGAGGTAAGCTTTAAAGTCGTCTCTTCTCATGCCATTAAAAGAAACATAGGCCGTTCCCGGATAGTGAGCAGAAGCTTCCACTCGTGTTACCCAGTACTCCGGATTGTTTGGAATATTGGCATTTAACTTAGTCCATGTTTTACCTCCATCTCTGGTTACGTGTACATTTCCATCGTCAGTTCCGGCCCATAGTTCATTGGCATCTAGCGGAGATTCTTCCAGCGTGGTAATGGTTCCGTACTGTATGTTGCCTGTACCGTTGGCTTTTACCTCGTCATTATTAGAAAGGTCGGGGCTAATTTCTTCCCAGCTTTCACCTCTGAAAGGTGATCTTACCACCTTATTTCCTGCATGGTAAATGACATCAGAATTATGCTGAGATACTACAATAGGAGCATTCCAGTTCCAGCGCATGTTTCTGTCGCCTCTGTAGCGAATGCCATACGTTTCTCCGGTCACCATGTCCACGCGTTGTAGTGGGCCAAATTGAGACTCGTTGTACAGATATCGGTTGTTGGTGCGGTCTACCACGTTGTACATACCATCTCCACCACCGGTTCTTTGCCATGCTTCAAAAGGAATTGGTCGGCCGTCTTTTGAAGTGCTTGGACCACGTACAGAGCCATTGTCTTGCAAACCGCCATATACGTTGTAAGGGTAGGCCATGTCTACATCTACTGCATAGAACTGTGCCAAAGGAATTTCGTCAGGATGATACCACGTGGCACCCGCATCGTAAGTAATGCCCATACCATGATCGTAACCTAAAAGCATGTGTTGCGAATCGGCAGGGTCTATCCACATGGCGTGGTTGTCTCCTCCAAAGCGGAAGGGCTGGCCCCAGGTTTTACCACCATCTTTCGTTTCCCAAACACGAATACCCAGTACGTACACATGGTCTTCATCGTTGGGATCTACTCTTACCTGCTGGTAGTAATAAGAAGGATAACCACCTACATCTTCGCCATCAGGGCTTATTTTTCTCCAGGTTTCTCCACCATCATCTGATCGGTACATTTCTGTACCTTTTACAGATTGCCCTCTTTGCAGTGGAATACCAATTTCAAGCATTCTTCTTCTCTCTTCCGTAGAAATGCCGTCAACGTTTACGTTTTCGATATTGGCATAAACCACTTTAGAGTTTCCGGGGGCATAAGCCACTCCAATTCTACCTATGAAACCACCCGGTAGCCCGTTAGTAAGCTTTTTCCAGGTTTTGCCGCCATTGGTCGACTTGTAAATAGCACTGCCTTCTCCACCTTCATTGAAAGTCCAGGGCCTTCTGATTTTATCGTAAGCAGCAGCAATGAGTGTGTTGGGGTCTGAAGGACTCATAGCCACATCGACCACGCCCACATATTTGCCATCGGCTTTTTTAACTTCCAAAACCTTTTCCCAGCTCTTACCGCCATTAGTGGTTTTGTAGAGGCCTCTTTCGGGGTTATCGGAATATAGATGTCCAAGCGCAGCCACATACACTACGTTGGAGTTCTTAGGGTCTATGATAATACGGCCAATATGGTGAGATTCCGGTAAACCCATGTTTTTCCAGGTTTTACCTCCGTCTGTAGATTTATAAACACCATCGCCCCAATAAGAACTTCGTGAGTTGTTGGCTTCTCCTGAACCTACCCATACCACGCTTGTATCGCGTTGGTCTACGGCCACGGCTCCAATAGAAATGATACTTTCGTTATCGAAAATTGGTTTCCAGGATTGACCGTTGTTAGTGGTTTTCCATAGGCCGCCAGAAGCTGTTGCGGCATAAATTACTTTAGGAGCTTTATCTACAACCGCAAAGTCTACGTAGCGGCCGCCCTGACGGGTAGGTCCTATTTCCCTGAATTCGATGGATTTAACCACCTGATCAGGTATTTTCTGTGCAATTGTCTCCGGTAAGGCCAAAAGACCAACTAAAAATGCCAGAGACAACCTTCTGAATGTTTTAGCAGTAAGGTTTATCATATTTCTTATGGTTATGGCTTTGAAATTAAGGCAAAAAGCAACCAGTACAAAGGTGTGTTTGGGCTATTACATAAATGGTAAAAAACCTGTTGGTTGTAATTGAAAGAGCCTTTAATAAGGGAGCATACCCGGAAAGATGTTAAATTCATGAATTCATCCAAGAAGCCTGTTGGGTAAAAACTCCCGGGTTCAAAAGAACTATGAAACGCCTGTTCTACTTTTTTCTGATTAGTTGTTTAACGGCCCTGCCAGCTTTAGCTCAAGAGAGTCTTCAGGAGGTATACAATGCCGCTGTTGCTGCCTTTGAGGCTAAAGACTACCATACATACCTGGAAAAGATAAGAGAGGCCAACGAAATGAGGCCGAACCATCCGACCATAGTGGCTAAACTTGCGGGAGCCTGGGCACTCACCGGGCGCAAGAGTCGTGCGGTGCAAACGCTACAGCAGATGCTTCTAATGGATGCTACTTTTGATTTTACTTCAGCGCCTGAGTTTGAGAGCCTGAAGAACTACAGGGGCTATGATGATTTGCTGGAACTGCAGGCCAGATTGAGCAAAGTAGAGGTACACGATGAGGTGTTTCGGGTCATTAATGCAGGAATGCTACACCCGGAGAGCTTTGTTTTGCTCGATAGTGGAGAGCTGTTGCTTGGTAGCATTCGCGAAAAACGCATAGTAAAAGTAGACACGAATGGTTTGGTCTCTGACTGGATCGATTTGCCTTACAGCGTGTTGGGCATGAAATACGATGCTTTGCGAGACCATTTATGGGTGGCTACGGCAGCTTTTCCGGAGATGGTGGACTTTAACCCGCAAGACGAAGGCAAAAGCATGATTGTGCAGATTGATGTTTCGGAAGGTAGAATTCTTCATGGAGTGGAATTCAATGATGGTTCGGTCATTGGCGATGTGCTGCTGGATGACAGGCAACGCATTTGGCATAGTAACAGTGCTAAACCCTTTCTGGTGAGGAATGTAACCGACACGGCTGAGTATTATGGAGCTTTTTCGAGGAAATACATCGACCTGCAAGACTCTCACTTCAATCTACAAGGACTCACTCTTAATGACTCTCAGCGTTATTTATACTTTGCTGATTATATATCGGGTATTCACCGGGTCGATCTGCAAACGGATAAAATAGAAAAGGTTTTTGCCAGTGAGAATATCTTGTTGAAGGGAATTGACGGTTTATATTTCTATAACAATACGTTGCTGGCTATTCACAATGGAGTTAAGCCTTACAAGGTCGTACAGTATTTTCTGGACGAGTCGGGCCTCTTTATCGATATGGAGCGCATCATTAACCGTGGTGGTGAAAGCTTAGGCGAACCCACCCTGGGGCAGGTAAAAGATGGCTATTTTTATTACCTGGCCAATAGCCCATGGGCTGCATATGATGCCAATAAGAACCTGTTGCCAGAGAAGGTAAGCCCTATTGAAATAAGAAGAATTAAACTGGACTAAGCAACTAAATACCCCAACCTGTCAATGAGTAAACCCAGAAAAGATGCGCCCCTTAAAATGCCCAGATACCGTGGCGGAGATGACGCCATGCTTGCTTTTCTGCAGGACAATCTTAACTATCCTAAACAGGCACTTGAGCAGAAAATAGAGGGCGTTGTTGAGGTGGCTTTCGATGTGGACGGTAGAGGTAGGGTATTCAACGCACGTGTTATACAAAGCCTGGGTTTTGGCTGCGATGAGGAGGTGCTCCGTTTGGTTGAGCTTCTTAAGTTTGAAAAAGCCTACAACAAAGGCAGAAATGTGTGCCTGCATAAAAAGGTGAAGGTACGGTTTAAACTGCCACAGGCTAAGCCTGATCCTTTGGTACGTTATAGCCTGGTTCCGAACAAAACCGAGAGCAAAGAAGAAAAGCCTCAAAAAATGAGTTACACCATTCGGTTTTAATGATTTCTCCAGAAAATTTGGATAACAAAACTAAGTGACGATCGTTAATTGTGCCTTGTGATTGTCTTCCTTCGAAATAGTAAGATCGTTCGGTGGGTTTGGGTCTTTATGGCCCTGTACTTGTTCAATATTAGTATTGATACCAATCATTCCTATCCTGATGGGTTTCTTCAAGAAGTAGGGCTCAATGAACAGGATAGTTTTATCGAGCTTATTCTGGAAGAAGTTTTGGGTATAGAAAATGCCCTGGCTGAATATGATAATGAAGACAGTGAGGAGCACCGCAAAAAGGAAAGCAGAATTAAAGAGTTGCTCTTGCACAATGAAGGACTTCCCGAAAACCATCCTACCATTTTTAAAGCCAAAAAAGAACGATTGTCAGCGTACCGGAATTCTTTTTACAGTGTTTTTTTAGATTTGGATACCCCGCCCCCCAAGGGTTAATACCCCTTACAAGGCTTGTATACGCTACCCTGATAGGTTTTTTCTGCTAACAGGCAGTACTGCCTACTCATTGGGGTTGCAACAATTGTGGCCTGAGCTGCTGAAGAAACACACCGCTTCCTCAGCAGCCCCTCTATTTATTGAACCACATTTTAAAACCTGAATAACAAACATGAACATCATAAAATATTGGGTGCCGGGCTTGCTATGCCTTTTGAGCATCCGAACAGCGATAGGACAGACCAATGACGCTCAAAAAGACAGCATCTATATTGCTGAAGTGCAGGATTCCAGAAAGCCCTACAAAGTATTGCATGCCGAACCTTTATACATAGACCTGATTCGCGACCTTGGAGCCCGAAAAGGAGAAAAGGAATGGAACATTGGTCTTGGGCTTACAGATAATTTGAACTTCGATTCATACGAAGCTCTTGTGGAATATGAGTGGGCTCCTGTAGACAGGCTGGGGTTGGAGGTAGAATTGCCTTTTACTTTTTATACACCCCTAAATGGAACCTCACGCGAACTGTTGCCCTCTAACCGGCTCAATAGTCTGAAACTGGCCGCTCAATGGACCTTTCTGGTAAGTGAGAAGAGGGCTACTTCTATGGCATTGGGCTATATCAATGAGTTTGAATTGTCTGACTTTAGAAACTTTGGAGAACCCCTGGTAAAAGGAAATATTTACAACCCGTTTTTAGTAGTGGCAAAGCGCTGGGGAAATAACTTTCATTCCCTTATATATACCGGGCCAATGATTGAGCAAATGTATGAGAGCAAGGCTGTAACTACTCACTACGATATTAATACCAGCTTTCATTACATGATATCAGGCACAAGAAATTTTATTGGTATAGAGTTTAACAAAACCTTAGGGCATGCCGATTTTGATATGACCATAAGGCCTCAGATGCGGCTGGGATTGGCGGAAGACCTTCTGGTAGGAATTGTGGCCGGTATTCCTGTACAGCGAGAAAACCAACGGTTTAGCAGCTTTGTAAGACTCATTTGGGAACCCGGACATCGTACTAAAAATAAAAAGAGACATCATTAACCCAATGCATTAATTGACCGGAAGGAGCTATGTAGGCAGGGTTTCTTCCGGTTTTTTATGTCCCAATTACTTTAATACCTTATCCTGCGTTCTTCCACCTTAAGCACCACACCATTACTGTAGGTGGTTTTCTTTATCCAATTGCCCAGGTGATCATATTCGTAAAAGGTAGCGTATCTGTCTACAAAGGTGCCCTTTAAGGTTCTGCTTTCGTACTCCACCAAATCGTTGTATACATAAATTTCCCTAAACCGGGCCCTGTAACTGGTCGTGTCTTCCGTGTTGTAGTAGCCTTTAATAACCACTCTGGCTGAGTCGTGGTGTATTTCTACTAGCTTTTCTGATGGCCAGCCGCTGGCTTGGTAATAAACAGTTTCGTTGACCAAAGAATCAGGAAAATGCCGGGTATGGCTTACGGAATGGAGCAGTTCATTTTTTAAGGTTTTAGCAGTGGTTCTAAGCCCCCGGGTATCGTAGGTATAGAGTATCTCTGTGCGTAAATTGGGCTTTGGTTCTTCCGGCTTAGTGTTGGCCGAAACACCGGTGTTGCTCACGATGTCGTAGTATTCATCGCTCACCAGATCGTTCTGGCTGTTGTAGGCATAGAGCCAGTATCGGTTGAGCTGTTGGGTGCCACGATACTCTTCTTTGGAAATCAACTGCAATCGATCGTTGAAACGGAGTATGGTTTTGGAGTGAACTGTGCCAGTGACACGATACACCACCTCTTCAGCTGTTAGATCTTCATCATTGTAAGTGTAGGTAATGCGGGGAATACTCTCGAAAGAGTCTGTGCGAAGTTGCTCAATTATTCGACCGTGGGTATCGTATAGGTATGTTTTGATAGGACTGCCTGTCTTTTTGAAAACCACCTTGCGGAGCCTGCCCAATTCATAAAAGTATTGTTTGGATATGGGTGATTTATACAGACGTGCAGAGTCTCTGTTGTAGTTATACTCTTCGATGCTAAACTCCTGAGGCTGCCCCTTCAACTGGGTATCTATCCATATTTCTTGTAAGTGAGAAGACTCAAACGAAGGCAAAAGACGGGGAGACTGAGCCCATACGCAGTGTGCTGTGAGAAGTAGAAAAGTAATAAGGCGCATTAGCTAAATATACTGTGAATTAGCCTTATAGGTAAAGTACACGAGATGAAAATAATGTGCGTTAGCCTTTTGAGCCCGGCAGTACGCTAGGGTTAGTGGGAAGTAAGTGCCTACACATTGATGGAATGGTGGAAATAAAAAGCTGTCTCAAAGGTCGGCTAAGTTGGTTATTCTTAGTTTGACCGGGAATCTCGATTGGGTATTCATCCTCTAGGTTTACTTACTTAACCTGAGTTCGATGTAAGGAAGTAGTAAAATGTCCCCCTTAGGACTAGGACGTCATTGCGGAATTTTCCTCTGAAAACTTTACATACTCAAAGGAAAATATCCGCAATCTCATTTAGGCTCTGTTGAGATACCGGATAAAACAGGCCTTTTTGAGAGTTTAAGGCCTGTTTTTCC
>MDTG01174464.1_pt1 | contig 66825 bp, 64 predicted proteins | sample 811421 | NCBI WGS metagenome assembly MDTG01 (sample SAMN05326645, study PRJNA326480) | marine metagenome | isolation source: seawater | place: Pacific Ocean: South East | collected 2011
CCTGTAGGTTGCGGGTGTAGGTCTGCTCATGCATCCCTGCTACCACGCTGGATTCATGAGATGAATCCCGCACGGGATTTGTGCAACAGAGCCCTGCGGCGCTGTAAAGCAATTGTAACCTTCGCCCCCTCCCGTCTTCAGGTGCGCGTGTCCTTGTGACACGCACCTGACGACGGGACGTCGGGGCCGGATCGGGTTGGGTCGTGTCGGGTTCTTACACTGACACGGAGGATCGCTATGCTCGATCTGTCTCTGCCCGACTGGGCTGCCGATGTGGCGCCCGACGATATCGTTCTGTTCCGATTTCCGGTTTCCAGTGGCTCCGGGATCATCAAGCGGCGGCCTTGCCTGGTCGTAGATCGCAGACGGTCGGGTGTCGGGAACCAGACGCAACATAGTAAACTCGACTCCCTGCCCATCGCTGACCTTGGCATCCATCGCAGCAAGAGGGTTCAGTTCCGATAGGGTTTGAATGGCTGCTTTGGTCAAGGAGCAGCTCTGGATTCGCCACCGCAGCGAAGGTCGGCTCTCCGCCCTTCGTGACGGCGCCTGACGTAAAGTTGCGCCTTGCAGGAATGCCGCTTGGGCTGCCCCCCGCCAGCTGCTGCCATCAGCCCAAGCGACTACTTTGGTCTTGGCCGACCTAACGCGCGCTCGCATCAACCACTCAATGCGACAGCGGGCTGCTTGCCATGGCCTCCGCCCTCGACAGCATCCTGGACACGTGGCGCAGATTGATCTCATGCGCCTCAGCAATCTGGTCGATCACCTCGCAGATGGCGCCCAGGGCAGCATCAGATAGCCCCCGTCGTGCGCCCTCGCGCTCCGCGAAGGAGATGAGATCACTCTTGCCGGGGCCGGCGAGGCGCAGGATGTCCAGGCGGCTCAGGAATGGGGCCGGAAGCGTCCTCAGGCTGTTCGAGGTCAGGACCCAGCTGATCCAGGACATGTCGAAACCGACCTGGTAGTAGGGGCACTTCCAGGCCACGGCAGACGAGCGTTCCAGCAGCGGCAACAGCCCCTCGGCCAAGCCGTAGGCCTGCCCCTTGGTCGAGGTCGGTATTCCGGCCTTCTCGATCTCGTCGACCACCACGATCGGGTTCGCGCAAAGGCTCTGCACGATGGTCTGCAGGGGCCGTCCAGGGAAGGCCGAGCCCCAGCCGCGTTGCGAGCCGTTGACGACAAAGGAGGCCTGCTCTGCGGTTCCCTCGATGCCACAACGCGGCACCCCGAGATGGCGCCCGAGCTCGCGTGACCACACGCTCTTGCCAATCCCCGGCGGGCCGTCGAGCAGCACGGGTGGCAGACGGAATCCGGGCTCCCCTACCCGCACCGAGCGGCGCATCGCCTTCCAGAGGAAGTCAGTGGCGGCCGCCATCCAGGGCATCTCGGCATGAATGGCCGCGGCGATCTCATCGGCGTGGTGGTCGCTGTCGATGCCGACTAGATCCGCACCGCCGCGGAACACCTCGAGCGCGCGCCGGTCATCCGCGCTGAGATGGCTGAGCCCGGAAGCCTTGGCGCGCGCGCCCATTACCCGGCGCGCACGGCGCAGCACCTTGTTCCGGTCCTTCTCCGAGAGATGCACCGCGATGAGGTCCTCGTTCCAGCGCAACTCATCTTCAAAGTCTCCCGGAACCTTTGGGGACACCCCGTCCTGAAGGGCACGGAGCTTGCGCAGATGCCACTCGAAGCGGCGCTTGAGCGCGAACTCGTTCTCGTCGGGGTCGGCGAAGCGCGCATCGATGAACTTAATCTTCGTCATGGAGGTCCTTTCTGGCGCGTTGCGCCATGCCCTCGGGCAGAGGCTCTGCTGGAGGGGGAGGTTGGAAAGAACCCGGCCGGATTTGCCCTGAGGGATGGCGAAAGCGCGGCTGGCCGTCAACGGCGCCCACCAGGACGGAGCGCTCTGACGGCGCATCAAGGGCCGTAAATCCGCCAGCCCCGCAAGTCATTGATGTAAAAAGAAACCACCGGCTGCAGCGCAGCCGATGGTCATTAATCCTGTGCTGGAATGGACAAATTACCCCGGAAATGGACAAGATTTAGTGGGTCCTACAGACTCATCCTCCAGCACCCCTCACCCGCACTTGGAGTGGCCGCAGCTCGAGCAGGTCATGCAGCCTTCAACCATCATCAGCGAGAACTGGCCGCAGGAGGGGCAGGCCTTGCCGCGGGGGGCGTCGAGGCCGACGACCTTTGCCTGCGGGTCGGACTTCAGACCCTTGCCCTCACCCTCTAGGAAACCGATCGAGATCATGTGACGCTCGATCACGCCACCGATCGCGGCGAGGATCGAGGGGATGTACTTGCCCTGCACCCAGGCGCCGCCGCGCGGGTCGAAGACCGCCTTCAGCTCCTCGACCACGAAGCTCACGTCGCCGCCGCGACGGAAGACCGCCGAGATCATCCGGGTCAGCGCCACGGTCCAGGCGTAGTGCTCCATGTTCTTGGAGTTGATGAAGACCTCGAACGGGCGACGGTGACCGCCGACGATGATGTCGTTGATCGTCAGGTAGATCGCATGCTCGCTGTCGGGCCACTTGAGCTTGTAGGTCGTGCCCTCGAGCGCCTGCGGACGGTCGAGCGGGTCGGCCATGTAGATCACGTCGCCATGCGGCTCCGACGGCTCGGAGGACGGGGTGGCCACCACCTCGGGGGCCTCCTTCTTCTCTTCCGAGACGCTCAGCACCGAACCGGTGACGTCGTTCGGCCGGTAGGTCGTGCAGCCTTTGCAGCCTGTCTCGTAGGCCTGCATGTAGACGTCCTTGAAGCCTTCGAACGAGATGTCCTCGGGGCAGTTGATGGTCTTCGAGATCGAGCTGTCGATCCACTTCTGCGCCGCTGCCTGCATCCGCACGTGCGATTGCGGATCGAGGGTCTGGGCGTTGACGAAGTAGTCGGGCAGCTCGGCGTCGCCGAACTTGTCGCGCCACATCTGCACCGCGTAGTCGACGACCTCTTCCTCGGTCCGGGTCCCGTCCTTCTGCAGCACCTTGCGGGTGTAGGCATAGGCGAAGACCGGCTCGATCCCCGACGACACGTTGCCGGCGTAGAGCGAGATCGTGCCGGTGGGCGCGATCGAGGTCAGCAGCGCGTTGCGGATGCCGTGCTCGCGGATCGCCTCGCGAACGTCGTCATCCATGTTCATCATGTTGCCCGAGGCAAGGAACTTCTCGGCGTCGAACAGCGGGAAGGCGCCCTTTTCCTTGGCCAGCTCGACCGAGGCGAGATAGGCCGCGCGCGCGATGCGGTGCAGCCAGGCCTCGGTCTGGGCCGCCGCTTCCTCGGTGCCGTAGCGCAGGCCCTTCATCAGCAGCGCATCGGCAAGGCCGGTGACGCCAAGCCCGATGCGCCGCTTGTTCTGCGCCTCTTCCTCCTGCTGGGGCAGCGGGAAGCGCGAGGCGTCGACGACGTTGTCCATCATCCGCACGGCGGTGGCGACAAGACCGTCGAGATCCTCGTCGCTGATACGCGCGTCATCCGAGAACGGATCGGTCACGAGACGGGCAAGGTTGATCGAACCCAGCAGGCAGGCGCCATAGGGCGGCAGGGGCTGCTCGCCGCAGGGGTTCGTGGCGGCGATCTGCTCGATGTAGCTGAGGTTGTTGGCCTTGTTGATGCGGTCGATGAAGATCACGCCGGGCTCGGCGTAATCGTAGGTCGCCTTCATGATCTTGTTCCACAGGTCCCGCGCCTCGACGGTGCGGTAGACCTTGCCGTCGAACTTCAGATCCCAGGAGCCGTCGGCCTTGACCGCTTCCATGAAGGCATCGGTGACCAGCACCGAGAGGTTGAACATGCGCAGCCGGGCGCTGTCGGACTTGGCCGAGATGAACTGCTCGACGTCGGGGTGGTCGCAACGCATCGTCGCCATCATCGCGCCGCGGCGCGAGCCGGCGGACATGATCGTGCGGCACATGGCATCCCAGACGTCCATGAAGGACAGCGGGCCCGAGGCGTCGGCGGCGACGCCGTGCACGATCGCGCCCTTGGGGCGGATCGACGAGAAATCGTAGCCGATTCCCCCGCCCTGCTGCATGGTCAGGGCGGCTTCCTTCAGCATGTCGAAGATGCCGGCCATGCTGTCCGGGATCGTCCCCATGACGAAGCAGTTGAACAGCGTGACCGAACGTGCGGTTCCGGCACCGGCGGTGATCCGGCCGGCGGGCAGGTATTTGAAATCCTCGAGCGCCGAATAGAACGTGTCTTCCCAACGGTCTGCCTCGGTCTCGACCGAGGCGAGCGAGCGCGCGATGCGGCGCCAGCTGTCTTCCACGGTAACGTCGACAGGCGACCCGTCCGATTCCTTGAATCGGTATTTCATGTCCCAGATCTGTTCGGCGATGGGGGCGGCGAAACGGCTCATGGCAGCAGGAATCCCTCTTTGGCAGACGTGCCTCGTAACAGGCTCGATCCTACCACGTCCAGCCCCTTTCCGGCCAGATTCATACCACGGCTTGAAACCGCGCGTGGCATACCTACAATATGCGGTGAAATTCAGCGGGGGCATCCGTGGACAAGTTCACCCATCTCATCAAGCTCAGCGTCGGGACCGACAGCATCGAGACGCTTGCGGCGTGGCAGCAGAGCGGCGCCGCGCAGACCGCCGACGGGCTGCCCTGCCATGTCACCCGCATGTGGCCGCGCCGCGAGGCAGAGGTTCTCAACGGCGGCAGCATCTTCTGGGTGTTCCAGGGGCTGATCCAGTGCCGCCAGCCGATCCGCAGGCTCGACCGGGTGATGGGCGGCGACGGGATCGAACGCTGCGCCATCGTGCTCGAGCCGGGGCTGATCCGCGTCTCCCCTGCCCCGCGCCGCCCGTTCCAGGGCTGGCGCTATCTCAAGCCCGAGGACGCGCCGGCGGACCTGCCCGCGAACCGCCAGGACGAAGACGAGCTTCCGCCGGAGCTTGCCGGCGCGCTGGCCGAGATCGGCGTGCTCTGAGTCACCTCCAAGGCCCGCGGCAGGCCCCCCTGCCCCGGATCACTTTCCACGCCCGCGCAGCCAGTACCAGACAAACGCCGGCACCTCCCGCAGCGCTGCGCGAATCTGTGCCGAGGCCTTTGCGCCAGCAAGCGGCGGCGCAGCGCCGGTGGCGGCCAGCCCCGAGCGACGCGCCACCAGCCACGCGCGCGGCAGGTGGTAGGCGTCGCTCACCAGCACCACCCGACGGCTGCACAGCCGGGCCAGCAGCGGCAACGCGAAACGGATATTCTCCTCGGTGGTGGTCGACTGCGGCTCGCACAGGAGACGCTCTGCAGGCACCCCGGCCTCGAGGCACAGCGCGCGGATGACCTCGGCCTCCGACGGCGGATGCCGCCCTACCCCGCCACATCCGATGATCGCGCGCACCTGCCCCTCGTGCCAGAGCGCCGCCGCCTTCAGCGCACGGCGCCGCAGCGTGGGCGAGGGGCGACCTCCCGGCCAGACGGCCGCGCCGAGCACCAGCGCGACGGGCCGCATGTCCGGCCCGGAGGCCTCGGTCGTGTCTGGGCTGGAGATGCTCACGCTTCGCACCGCTCCTTCAAAGAAGAACACCGCCGGAGCCTGCGCGCCGACGGTGTCCCTCATGCGTTGTCAGATCGTCTGGATCAGTTCGGGATCTCGCCCGAAACGCCTTCGACGTAGAAGTCCATGCCGGCCAGCGTGCCGTCGTCGGCAACTTCGCCCTCGGCCAGCCAGGCCGAGCCGTCCTGCTTGTTGATCGGACCGGTGAACGGGTGGTAGTCGCCCGCCGCGATGTCTTCCTTCATCTGGGTCACGGTCTCGAGCACGTCGTCGGGGATCGGGCCGGTGAACTCGCCGATGCCGACCATGCCGTCACCGATGCCCTGCCAGACGTTCTGGCTTTCCCAGGTGCCGTCGACGATCGCCTGGACGCGTTCGATGTAGTAGGGCGCCCAGTCGTCGATGATCGACGAAATGCGCGGCGTGGGCTTGTATTGCGCCATGTCGGCGGCCTGACCGAAACCGTAGCCGCCGGCCTTCTCGAGCACCGCCAGCGGTGCGGTCGAGTCCGTGTGCGCCAGCACCACGTCAGCGCCCTGGTCGAGCAGCGCCTGCGTCGCGTCGGCTTCCTTGGCCGGGTCGAACCAGGTGTTGAGCCAGACGACCGCGATCTCCACGTCGGGGTTGGCCTGCTTGGCGTGCAGGTAGGACGAGTTGATGCCGCGGATCACTTCCGGGATCGGGAACGAGCCGATGTAGCCGATCTTGTCGGTCTCGGTCATCGCACCGGCAAGGTAGCCTGTGATCGCCCGGCCCTCGTAGAAGCGGGCGGAATAGGCCGACACGTTCTCGGCGGTCTTGTAGCCGGTGGCGTGCTCGAACTTCACGTCCGGGAACTTCTCGGCCACGTTGATGGTCGGGTCCATGTAGCCGAAGGAGGTGGTGAAGATCAGGTCCGCGCCCGACAGCGCCATCTGGGTCAGCACGCGCTCGGCGTCGGCCCCCTCGGGCACCGATTCCTGCTCGACGAGCTCGATCTGGTCGCCGAAGTGTTCCTTCATCTTCATCGCCGACTCGTGGTGGTGCTGCGACCAGCCACCGTCGTTGACCGGGCCGACGTAGACGAAGCCGATCTTCGGCACGTCCTGCGCAAAGGCCGCGCCGGCGGCAAGGCTCAGCGCGGCGGCCGATGCGAGAAGGGTTCTGCGTTTCATCCGGAGTATCTCCCTGTTTTCAACTTTGTTGACTGTGTGACGCCTCAGGACGAGGCGTGGAACGAGCGGCCGAGCGAGCCGGGTGCCCCCTGCGCGCCACGGGCCGAGATGATCACCAGCACGATGATCGTTATCAGGTATGGTGACATCGACAAGAGCTCGACCGGAACGGTCGTGCCCGCCGCCTGAAGGTTGAGCTGGATAACCGTGACTCCCCCGAACAGATAGGCGCCGATCAGCACCCCGAGCGGCCGCCACGAGGCGAAGACGACGATCGCCAGCGCGATCCAGCCGGCGCCCGCGGTCATGCCCTCGGTCCATTGCGGCACCCGCACGAGGCTGACGTAGGCGCCTCCGAGGCCGGCACAGGCCCCGCCGAAGGCGATGGCCGCCATGCGCAGCCGCACGACCTTGTAGCCGAGCGCATGGGCGCTGGCGTGGTCCTCGCCCACCGCGCGCAGGATCAGGCCGGTGCGGGTGTGCTTCAGGAAGATCCATACCGCCACCACCAGCGCAAGGCTGAGGTAGACCACGAAGTCATGCGAGAAGAGCATCCGCCCGAGCACCGGGATGTCGCCCAGCAGCGGGATGTCGAGCTTCGGCAGGCTCGGGGCCCGCTGGCCCTCGTAGTTCGAGCCGATCAGCGCCGAGAGCCCCAGCCCCACCAGCGTGAGCCCGAGACCGGTCGCGACCTGGTTCGACAGCAGGTATTGCGTCAGCAGGCCGAAGCTCAGCGACAGCACCGCCGAAGCCACGGCGGCCCCCGCGAAGCCCAGCACCGGCGAGCCGGTCGAGACGGCGATGGCGAACCCCATCACCGCGCCGGTGATCATCATGCCCTCGACCCCGAGGTTCAGCACGCCGGATTTCTCGACCACCATCTCGCCGAGGGCGGCGAGCAGGATCGGCGTTGCCGACACCATGATCGAGGCGACAAGAAGAACGGGATCCATCAGGCCACCTCCCCGGTGCCGAACCGGATGCGATAGTTTGTGAAGACGTCGGTCGCGAGCAGGAAGAACAGCAGCATTCCCTGGAACAGCTGGATCGACGCGCCCGGCAGACCGAGCATGAGCTGCGCCAGCTCGCCTCCGATGTAAGTCAGCGCCATCAGCAGACCCGCGAGCAGGATGCCGAAGGGATTGAGCCGCCCGAGGAACGCCACGATGATCGCGGTGAAGCCATAGCCCGAGTTGAAGTCGATGGTGATCTGCCCCGCCGGGCCCGTCACCTCGAAGAGCCCGGCCATGCCCGCAAGCGCGCCCGAGATGCCGAGGCAGAGGAACACGATCCGCGTGGGCGACACGCCCGAGAAGCGCGCCGCGCGGGGTGCCTCGCCGGTGAGCCGGACGTTGTAGCCCTGGATGTGGCGCGCCATCAGCACGTAGGCCGCGATGACCGCGATCAGCGCCGCGATGACGCCCCAGTGCATCCCGGTGTCCGGCAGAAGCTCGACGTTTTGCACCGCCGGCCACTGCTTGAAGTTGCGCGAGCCGGGAAAGCCCATGCCTTCGGGGTTGCGCAGCCAGCCCGACGATGCCGAGGCCAGGATGTTCTCGGCCACGTAGACCAGCATCAGCGACACGAGGATCTCGTTGGTGCCGAAGCGGGTCTTGAGGATCGCCGGGATCATCGCCCAGGCCCAGCCACCGAGCGCACCGGCGACGACCATCAGCGGGAACAGCAGGATGCTCTCGGACGGGTAGAAGGCCAGCCCCACGGCAGCGCCGGTGACGGCGCCCATGATGTATTGCCCTTCGGCCCCGATGTTCCAGATGCCCGCGCGGAAGCCAACGGACAGACCGATCGCGATAAGGATCAGCGGCCCCGCTTTCACCAGCAGCTGCGGCCGCGAATACGACGCGAACTGAGGGTGGAACAGCGGATCCCAGAAGATCGTGCGGATCGCCTCGAGCGGCGGCTTGCCGAGCGCGGCGAACATGATCCCGCCCACCACCATGGTCAGGATCACCGCGAGGATCGGCGTGATCCCCGTCCACAGCCGCGACGGCGTCGGTCGTCTCTCGAGCCGGATCATCGCGCGCCTCCGCTGCCGCGAGCGATGGTCCGTTCGTCGCGGAAAACAACCGCCTGTTCCGGCACGTCAGCCGTCCACATGGGCCACCTCCATGTCGTGTGCACCGCCCATCATCAGGCCGATCTTCTCGATATCCAGTTCCGCCACCCGGCGGGTGGGCGAAAGTCGCCCCTCGTTCAGCGCGCCGAAGCGGTCGGAAATTTCCATGAGTTCGTCGAGGTCCTGGCTGATGCAGATGATCGCCGCGCCCTGTGCCGCGAGATCCAGCAGCGCCTGCCGGATCGCCGCCGCCGCCGCGGCATCGACGCCCCAGGTCGGCTGGTTGACCACGAAGACATCCGGGCCCTGCATGATCTCGCGTCCGACGACGAACTTCTGCAGGTTGCCCCCCGACAGCGCCCGGGCGGCGGTTCCCGCCCCCGGCGTGCGCACGTCGAAACGGTCGATCACCTCCTCGGCAAAGCCCTGCGCCTTGCGCCAGTCGATGAAGCCGCGCGACAGAAGGCCCTTGCGCCGCGAGGCGGTCAGCACCGCGTTCTCGGTCAGGCTCATGTTCGGCGCCGCCGCGTGGCCGAGCCGTTCCTCGGGGCCCGACAGCAGGCCTGCGTCACGGCGCCGGATCGGGCCGTCGCGGCTGATGTCGCGGCCGCGGAACCAGATCGAGCCCTTCGGCGACAGCCGCTCGCCCGACAGCGCGGCGAGAAGCTCGTCCTGCCCGTTGCCCGCGACGCCGCCGATGCCCAGCACCTCGCCGGCGCGGACCTCGAACGACACCTCGCGCAGCGGCGTCCCGAAGGCCCCCGGCGCCGGCAGCGAGAGCGCGTCGCATTTCAGCAGCACCTCGCCGGTCTCGCCGGCACGGGCCTCGGGGGTGGCGAAGCTCGAGCCCACCATCATCTCGGCCATCTGCCGCGCCGTCACATCGCGCGGGGTGCAGGTGCCGACGTTCTTGCCCAGCCGCAGGATCGTCGCCTCGTCGCAGAGCGTGCGGATCTCTTCCAGCTTGTGCGAGATGTAGAGGATCGACGTTCCCTCGGCCTTGAGCTTGCGTAGCGTGTCGAACAGGATCTCGACCTCCTGCGGCGTCAGCACCGAGGTCGGCTCGTCCATGATCAGCAGCCGCGGGTTCTGCAACAGGCAGCGGATGATCTCGACCCGCTGGCGCTCGCCGGCTGACAGCGTGCCCACGATCCGGTGCGGATCGAGCGGCAGCCCGTAGGTCTCCGAGACCTCCTTGATCTGCCGTGCGAGGTCGCGCATCGGCGGCGGCGTCTCCATGCCCAGTGCCACGTTCTCGGCCACGTCGAGCGCGTTGAACAGCGAGAAGTGCTGGAACACCATCGCAACGCCCGACAGCCGTGCGTCCGAGGGCTGGCCCGGCGCATAGGGCGCCCCGTCGAGGACCATCTCGCCACGGTCCGGCTTCACGAGACCGAAGATCATCTTCACCAGCGTCGACTTGCCCGCGCCGTTCTCTCCGAGAAGCGCGTGGATCTCGCCCTTCAGGATGTCGAAGGAGACGTCGTCGTTGGCCACGACGCCGGGATAGGCCTTGGTCAGGCCCCGGATGCTGAGAAGTGTGTCTGACACGCCCTGTCCCCTGTTTGCCGCCCAAGTAGCTGCGCCGCCACGCCGATGGCAATGGCCTGCGGATGCTTGCCCAGCGATTTCTGCCCAATCGGACAGCATATGCGCATGATTTGCGCATCCGCATGACCCAGCGTCAGCAGCCGGGATCGGAACCGCGCCCATTTCGTCTCGGAGCCGATCAGCCCGGCGAAGCCGAAGCCATGCGCCAGCAGCCCGTGGCAGAGCGCGAAGTCGAGCTCGTGGCTGTAGGTCAGGATCAGGTGCTCCGCATCGCGCGGCGCATGGCGCACCAGCCGCGCGGGCTCGGCGGCGGGCACCACGGTCACGCCCGCCGACACCTCGGCCGGGAAGCGCTCCGGACCGGTGTCGACCCAGGTGATCGCAAGCTCCGGCACACCCGCGAGCGTCGCGACGATGGCGCGGCCCACGTGACCCGCGCCCCACACCCAGAGCGACCGGGCGGGGCGCGCCACCGGCTCGACCATCCAGCCCTGCACCAGCTGTGGCTCCGGCGGCAGCCCCTGCCCCCGCGCTCGGTCGAGCAGCCGTGCCACGGCCAGCGGTTGCGCGCCCGGCCCACGGGCCACGACCTCCTGCCCGTCGAGCGCGGCCAGCGCGGCCGCGTCGAAATGCTCGGTCAGCAGCGTCACCGCGCCGCCGCAGCACTGGCCCAGCGCGGGCCCGAGCGGATGCCGCGTCAGCCCTTCGCGGGTCAGGGCCGCCTCGGCGGCGGCCAGTTCCAGCGCGCCGCCGCCGATGGTGCCCGACTGGCCGCCGGGCCAGACCAGCATCGCCGCGCCGACCTCGCGCGGGGCCGAGCCCGCGACCTCGGCCACGACGACCCGCGCCACCCGTCCATGGGCAGCGACGGCGGCGCGCAACGCCTCGACGTCAAACCCCATCCTGCACCTTCCGGATCGCCATGAGCACCCGCTCCGGTGTCGCCGGCGCATCGAGCGCCGGGTAGGCCTCGCCACAGGAGGCGATGGCATCGGACAGCGCGAGGAAGGCCGAGATCCCGAGCATGAAGGGCGGCTCGCCCACCGCCTTCGAGCGATAGACCGTCTCCTCGCGGTTCGCCCCGTCCCAGAGCGCCACGTTGAAGATCTCGGGCCGGTCCGAGCAGGCCGGGATCTTGTAGGTCGAGGGAGCATGGGTGCGCAGCCGCCCCTTGTCGTCCCAGACCAGCTCCTCGGTGGTGAGCCAGCCCGCGCCCTGCACGTAGCCGCCCTCGATCTGGCCGATGTCGATGGCCGGGTTCAGCGAGGCACCGGCGTCATGCAGGATGTCGGTGCGCAGGATGCGGTGCTCGCCGCTGAGCGTGTCGAGCACCACCTCGGTGCAGGCCGCGCCATAGGCGAAGTAGTAGAACGGTCGCCCCTGACCGCGGATGCGGTCCCAGTCGACCTTGGGGGTCTTGTAGACCCCCGTCGACGACAGGCTCACCCGCCCCTCGTAGCAGAGCTTCGCCGCCTCGGCGAAACCCAGCGTCTCGCCGCCGACCTGCACCTGCCCCTCGGCAAAGCGCACCTCGGACGCCCGCGCCTGGTAGAGCCCGGCCAGATGCTCGGCCATACGCGCGCGGATCGTGTCGCAGGCGGCCTGCACCGCCATGCCGTTCAGGTCCGACCCCGACGAGGCCGCCGTGGCCGAGGTGTTGGGCACCTTCGAGGTATCGGTGGCGGTGATCCGCACCGCCTCCGGCGAGAGCCCGAAGCGGGCCGCCGCCACCTGCGCCACCTTCTGGAACAGCCCCTGCCCCATCTCGGTGCCGCCATGGTTCAGCGCCACCGAGCCATCCTGGTAGACGTGCACCAGCGCGCCCGCCTGGTTCAGATGGGTGAGCGTGAACGAGATTCCGAATTTCACCGGCGTCAGCGCGATGCCGCGCTTCAGCAGCGGCGTCTCCTCGTTCCAGGCGGCGATGGCCGCGCGCCGGGCGGCATAGTCGCAGCTCGCCGCCAGGCGCTCGGTCAGCGCGTTCAGGATGAAATCCTCGACCGGCTGGCCGTAATGCGTGGTCTGCCCCCCCTCGGGCGCCACCGGAACCGGGTGCGAGGGCTCGGCCTCCACGGCCCCGCGCGACGCCAGATCCTCTTCTGAGACCTCGTGCTTCTTCTGGCTCGAAATATCCTCGGGGGGAGGCGTCGCTTCACCCTGCGCGACCGCCTCGCTGCTCGGACCCTCAGACGCCCGGGGGGCAGACAGCCCCCCGTCCGCCGCATCCACAGGCGCGGCGTCGGCGTAGTAGTTCGCCCGCCGCACCTCGAGCGGATCGCGGCCCAGCGCGTGGGCAACGTGGTCGAGCACCCGCTCGATTCCCAGCATCCCCTGCGGCCCGCCAAAGCCCCGGTAGGCGGTGGCGCTCTGCATGTTGGTCTTGAGCCGGTGGCTCTCGACCCGCAGCGCGGGGATGTCATAGGCGTTGTCCGAGTGCAGCATCGCCCGGTCGGCCACGGGCAGCGACAGGTCCTGCGCCCAGCCGCAGCGCGCGAACTGCACGAAGTCCACCGCGCAGAGCCGGCCGTCGTCGTCGAAACCGGCGCTGTACTCGATGCGGAAATCGTGGCGCTTGCCGGTGATCGTCATGTCGTCGTCGCGATCGTAGCGCATCTTGGCCGGCCGGCCAGTCGCCGCCGCCACGACGGCACAGGCGATGGCCAGCGCGTTGCCCTGGCTCTCCTTGCCGCCGAAGCCGCCGCCCATGCGCCGGGTCTCGACCCGCACGCCATGCATCGGCAGGTGCAGCGCATGCGCAACCTTGTGCTGGATCTCGGTCGGGTGCTGGGTCGACGAATGCACCAGCATGTCGCCGTTTTCCTGCGGCAGCACCAGCGCCGCCTGCCCCTCTAGATAGAAGTGCTCCTGCCCACCCATCACGATGGTGCCGGATACCACGTTCGGTGCCTCGGCCAGCGCGTCGGCGGCGTCGCCCTTCTCCCAGATGCGCGGCCCGTCCTCGAAACGCGCGTCCGCCGCCATCGCCTCGTCGACCGAGAGCACCGGGTCGCGTTCCTGGTAGGTGATCCGCGCCTTGCGCACCGCCTTGCGGGCGGCAAGGTGACTGGTCGCCGCCACGAGGAACACCGGCTGCCCGGCATAGGACACCCTCGCGCCCGAGAGCAGCGGCTCGTCGCCCAGCGACGGCGAGCAGTCGCACTCCGACGGCAGGTCCTTCGCTTCCCAGACCCGCACCACGCCCGGCGCGCGGCGCACCTCCTCGAGGTCGATCTCGCGGATGCGCCCGGCGGCGATCGCGGACAGGCCGAAGGCCAGGTGAAGGCAGCCCGGCGGCACCGGGATGTCGTCGATGTAGCGGGCCTTGCCCGAGACATGCAGCGGGGCCGCGTCGTGCGGCAGCGGCTTGGTCACGCTCATGCCCGCACCTCGCGCACGTTGGTCGCGGCACCGAGGTCCTCGAGCAGGTAGCGGGTCAGCATGTTGCGCGCCGCGATCTGCCGGTAATCGGCGCTCGCGCGCATGTCCGACATCGGCGTGAAGTCCTGCTCCCAGGCATCCCAAGCGGCGACCACGGCCTCGTCGGTCCAGGGCTTGCCCACCAGCGCCGCCTCGACCGCATCGGCGCGTTTCGGAATGCCCGCCATGCCGCCGAAGGCGATGCGGGCCTCGGTCACGGTGCCGTCCTCGACGTGGATGCTGAAGGCACCGCAGACCGCCGAGATGTCCTGGTCGAACCGTTTCGACAGCTTGTAGACCCGCAGCCGGTCGGGCTGGCGCGGGATCGTGATCGCCTCGACGAACTCGCCGGGGTAGCGGTCTTGCTTGCCGTATTCGACAAAGAAGTGCTCAAGTGCCATCTCGCGGCGGGTGTCGCGGTAGCGCAGGTGCAGCCGCGCGCCCAGCGCCATCAGCGCCGGCGGGTTGTCCCCGATCGGCGAGCCGTTGGCGATGTTGCCGCCGATGGTGGCAGCCGCGCGGACCTGTGCCGAACCGTAGCGGCGCAGCATTTCGGCGTAGCTCGGGAAATGCTCGCGCATGAGGTCGAGCACCCGGTCCATCGTCACGCCGGCGCCGATGCGGATCTCGTCGTCGGTCACCTCGATCCGCTGCAGGTCGCGGCAGCGGTTGAGAAAGATCACCTCGGGCAGCTCGCGCAGGTCCTTGGTCACCCACAGGCCCACGTCGGTCGCCCCGGCCACCAGCGTCGCCGAAGGGTGGCGGGCGTAGAGCTCGGCCAGCGCATCGGCGCTTTCGGGCGCATGCGCGGTCATGTCGGCGGACGAGACGGTGCCCGCCACCTCCGGCAACTCGGGCTCCGCCATCCAGTCGGGCACCGGGTCGTCGGCGGCGGCCACGGCGGCGCGCACGATGGGCGCGTAGCCGGTGCAGCGGCAGAGGTTTCCCGCGAGCGCATCGTCGTGGTGCCGGTCGCCGCGCAGATGCGCGTTGGCCATCGAGACCACGAAGCCCGGCGTGCAGAAACCGCATTGCGAGCCGTGGTGATCGACCATCGCCTGTTGCACCGGGTGCAGCGTGCCGTCCGGCCCCGAGAGCCCCTCGACCGTGCGCAGCGCGCGGCCGTGCAGCTGCGGCAGGAACAGGATGCAGGCGTTGATCGCCCGGCTTCCCGTCTCGTCCGTGACCATCACCGTGCAGGCGCCGCAGTCGCCCTCGTTGCAACCTTCTTTCGTGCCGGTAAGGCCGCGCTCTTCGCGCAGCCAGTCGAGCGCGGTGCGCGTGGGAGACACGCCTCGCAGCTCCACTCTTTCCCCGTTCAGAAGAAAGGAGATATCCATGTGTAAAGACCCGCCGCCTTACCCTGTCCGTTTCCTGCGCGCCCTCGATGCGGCGTAGAAGGCGCGCGGACCATCCCGTGTCGCACCTAGGCTAGGGGGGAGGTTTCCCGGTTGGCAAGGGGAAATTGCCTATTCGACAGGCAGCCACCCCGCGTCAGCCAACAAACCGTGCACTCCCTCGCGCCCAGCCTAACCGCACCCTAGTCGGCGAGAAAGGCTACCAGTGCCGTGGCAGCGATGCTCATGTTCAGGATCGTGTTGTGATCGCCCTGCTCGAAGACCTTTACCCGCGCGTCGGGCGCGACCTTGGCAAGCGCCCCGACCTCGGCCGCGGGCGCCGCGTAGTCGTGACGGGCATGCAGGGCCAGCAACGGGATGCGACAGCCGGCGGCCAAAGGGCGCCAGGGCGTCTCGACCGCGTAGGGCGCGCCCAGCCGGCTGACCTCCTGCACGAACAGGTCGAGACAGCGCCCGCGCAGCCCGTATTGCGTGCCGCCCAGCCGGATCAGCCCCTTCAGGTCGAGCGGGGCCGAGATGAAGGCCGCGCGGTCGCAGGGCAGCCCTTCGGCGAGGGCGAAGAGCGTTGCATTGGCACTGACGCAATGCGCGACGATGCCGTCGTAGGGGCCATGCTTCGTGACGGCAGCCTTTATCCCCTCGACAATATTGCGCATGCTGCAAATGGTGCGATCAGGGGCCAGATGCCCGGGAAGCACCAGCGCATCCACGCCGACCCCGGCCTGCCGGAGCGCACGGATGGGGCGGGCGAACTGGCGCACATGACCGTCGTGCCCGTGCACGAGCAGGATGCGCTTTTCCGGCCGCCCGGCCCCTGTGCCGGCGCTGTAACGGAGGATGCCGCCATCGGCATCCAGCGGCAGCAAGTCCGCTGGACCGGCGCCAGCCATCTGCCCGGGGGCGACATGCGCGCCGGACGTCAGATACCGGCGTCCGAGAAAGCGCGCGGTGCGCCTCGGAGCGAGCGCCGCCAAGGCCAGCAGCACCGAACGGCGCAAGCGCTTGACGCGCGGCACGGACGCCTCGGCGGTCGTAACGGCTGCTACGCCTGATCGCCTGCCGGATTGCTTCAGCCCGGCCTGATGCTGAGAATAGTTCAATTGTCTTGCCAAGTTCGATGCGTGCGCCGGCATATTACTGCACGGGTTCCATCCGATGTGCCGCCCACACTCGCAACAGAAGGTGCAGAAATTAAGGCGGATTTGATCTCGATTGCCTTCCTCGCCCGCCGGCATGCCCGAACGTCCGGGCGAGAGAGAGGTCTTTCGCCCCCCGCCGCGCCGCCATAATGTGCCGCCATGGCCGATCCCCGATTCATACACCTCCGCGTTCACACCGAATACTCCCTGCTCGAAGGCGCCGTGCGGCTGAAGAAGCTGCCAGGGCTCTGCGAGGCCATGGAGATGCCCGCAGTGGCCGTGACCGACAGCAACAACCTGTTCTCGGCGCTGGAGTTTTCCGTGACCGCGAGCGGCGCGGGCGTGCAGCCGATCGTCGGCTGCCAGCTCGATCTCCGCTACGTCGAACCCGCGCAGGGCGAACGGCCGAAGCCCCCTGCCCCGATCGTGCTGCTGGCGCAGAACGAACGCGGCTACGAGAACCTGATGAAGCTCAACTCGTGCCTCTACCTGCGGCACGACGGGCAGATCGCGCATGTGCTGCTCGACGAGCTCGAGCACCATTCCGAGGGGCTCATCTGCCTCAGCGGCGGCCCCGACGGGCCGGTGGGCCGGCTCCTGCGCGAGAACCATCGCGCCGCCGCGCAGACCCTGCTCACGCGGCTGCACCAGATCTTCAACGACCGGCTCTACGTCGAGCTCCAGCGCCACCCGGGCGACGACGGCCTGCCCGAGGCCGAGCGGCTCTCCGAGCGGGGCCACGTCGAGATGGCCTACGAGATGGGCATTCCGCTCGTCGCGACCAACGACGTCTACTTCCCCAAGTCCGACATGTACGAGGCCCACGACGCGATGATCTGCATCGCCGAGGGCGCCTATGTCGACCAGCAGGAACCGCGCCGGCGCCTGACGCCGCAGCATTACCTCAAGACCCCGCAGGAGATGGCGACGCTCTTCGCCGACCTGCCCGAGGCCATCGAGAACACCATCGAGATCGCCAGACGCTGCGCCTTCATGGCCTACAAGCGCGCGCCGATCCTGCCGAAATTCGCCGACGACGAGGTCGAGGAACTGCGCCGCCAGGCCAACGAAGGCCTGCAGAAGCGCCTTGCCGTGATCCCCCACGCGGTCAGCCCCGAGAAATACCAGGAGCGGCTGGATTTCGAGATGGGCATCATCGAGGGCATGGGCTTCCCGGGCTACTTCCTGATCGTTGCCGACTTCATCAAGTGGGCCAAGGACCATGACATCCCCGTCGGTCCGGGCCGGGGCTCGGGCGCGGGCTCGCTCGTGGCCTACGCGCTCACGATCACCGACCTCGATCCGCTTCGCTACTCGCTGCTGTTCGAACGTTTCCTCAACCCCGAACGTGTCTCGATGCCGGACTTCGACATCGACTTCTGCATGGACCGCCGCGAAGAGGTGATCCGCTACGTGCAGGACAAGTACGGCCACGACAAGGTGGCGCAGATCATCACCTTCGGCGCGTTGCTGTCCAAGGCCGCCGTGCGCGACGTGGGCCGCGTGCTGCAGATGCCCTACGGCCAGGTCGACCGCCTGTCGAAGATGATCCCGGTCGAGGGCGTCAAGCCCGTCTCGATCGAGCAGGCGCTGCGCGACGAGCCGCGGCTTGCGGAAGAGGCGGGCAACGAGGAGGTCGTGGACCGGCTGCTGACCTACGGCCAGAAGGTCGAGGGGCTGTTGCGCTCGGCCGGCACCCACGCGGCCGGCGTGGTGATCGCCGACCGCCCGACCGACGAGCTGGTGCCGCTCTACCAGGACCCGCGCTCGGACATGCCGGCGACCCAGTTCAACATGAAGTGGGTGGAACAGGCCGGTCTCGTGAAGTTCGACTTCCTCGGCCTGAAGACCCTGACCGTCATCCAGAACGCGGTGAACCTGATCCTCAAGTCGGGCCGCCCGATCCATGTCGCCGCCGACGGCACGCAGCTCTACGAGCCCGCGGACGGCGGCGAGAACCAGATGAACCTCATCCCGCTGGATGACGAGAAGACCTACAGGCTCTACGCGGACGCCAAGACCGTGGCGGTGTTCCAGGTGGAATCCACCGGCATGATGGATGCGCTCAAGCGCATGAAGCCCACCTGCATCGAGGACATCGTCGCACTGGTGGCCCTCTACCGCCCCGGCCCGATGGAGAACATCCCGGTCTACTGCGAGGTCAAGAACGGCCAGCGCAAGATCACCTCGGTGCACCCGTCGATCGACCACATCCTTGCCGAGACCCAGGGCATCATCGTCTACCAGGAGCAGGTGATGCAGATCGCGCAGGAGATGGCGGGCTACTCGCTCGGCGGCGCCGACCTGCTGCGCCGCGCAATGGGCAAGAAGATCAAGGAGGCGATGGACGCCGAGCGCCCGAAGTTCACCAAGGGCGCGATGGCCAACGGCGTCGACGAGGCGAAGGCCAAGGAGGTCTTCGACCTGCTCGAGAAATTCGCCAACTACGGCTTCAACAAGTCGCACGCGGCGGCCTACGCGGTGGTGAGCTACCAGACGGCCTGGCTCAAGGCGAACCACCCGGTGGAGTTCATGGCGGGCGTCATGAACTGCGATATCCACCTGACCGAGAAGCTCGCCACCTATTTCTACGAGACGAAGAAGGGCCTGAAGCTCGACTACATCCCGCCCTGCGTGAACCGCAGCCAGGCGATGTTCGACGTCGAGGACGGCAAGCTGGTCTACGCGCTCGGCGCGCTGAAGAACGTCGGCACCGACGCGATGGGCCTCGTTGTCGCGGGGCGCCGCTCGGTGCCCGAGGACCCGGGCAGCCCCGAGAAGCCCTTCGTCAACATCTACGACTTCGCCCGGCGGGTAGACCTCAAGCGGATCGGCAAGCGGCCGCTGGAGATGATGGCGCGGGCCGGCTGCTTCGACCAGCTCGACCGCAACCGCCGGCGGATCTTCGACTCGCTCGACGCGCTTGTCGCCTACTCGGCGGCGGTGCACGAGCAGCGCGCCTCGGCGCAGGTGTCGCTTTTCGGCGACGCGGGCGACGACCTGCCCGAGCCGCGTCTGTCGCCGGTCTCGGACTGGCTGCCCGCCGAGCGGCTGTCGGAAGAGTTCAAGGCGATCGGCTTCTACCTGTCCGGGCATCCGCTCGACGACTACATGCCGGCGCTCAAGCGGCGTGACGTGATGACGCTCGACGAGGCCGAGGAGAAGGCCCGGGGCGGCGCCTGCATCGCCAAGCTCGCCGGCGTCGTCGCCGGTCGGCAGGAGCGCAAGTCGGCGCGCGGCAACCGCTTCGCCTTTGCGCAGCTGTCGGACCCGACCGGCGCCTACGAGATTACCATCTTCTCGGACACGCTGGAGAAGTCGCGCGAGTTCCTCGAGACCGGCACCAAGGTGGTGGTCACCGCCGAGGCGACGCTGGAATCGGACCAGTTGAAGCTGCTCGCCCGCTCCATCGGCCCGGTCGAGCACGTGGTGGCCGACGCCGGCGCCGCCGGGCTGCGCATCTTCATCGAGGACCCGGACACCATCGCGCGGGTGGCCTCGGTGCTGGGCCGGGCCGCCGAGCAGATGCCGCGCGCCGGGCGCGGGCCGGTGCGGCTGTGCCTGTCGTCGACCGGGCTGCCGGGCGAGGTCGAGATGGACCTAAACCAGGAGTTTCCGGTGACGCCGGAGATCAAGGGCGCCGTGAAATCGCTCGACGGGGTGCTCGCGGTCGAGGACTTCTGACAGCCCCGCGCTCAGTAGTGCGGCGGGCGCTCGTCGCCGAAGCCCGCGCCGCCGCTGCCCTCGTCCTGCCGCGCGGCCTCGCGCTCCATCAGCATCGCCACGCGGCGGGTGAGCAGCGAGAGCTCGCGGTCCTGCCGGGCGACGGTCTCGGAGAGATCGTCGACGGTGCGCTCGAGATGGGCGATGCGCTCCTGCATCGGGTCGGTGTCGCTGGGCATGGCGTGGCTCCTTTGGCGCGAGACATATGGACGTGGGTGCGCCTTGTCCACGGGCCGATCTGGGGCTCTGCCCCCGCCGCGCGTGCCGCGCGTCTCCCCCGAGGGTATTTGTGAAACCGGAGAAGGGCCGGGCGCGGCGCTCGCTTGCCCCTTAGCGGCTGACGGGCTAAGGGGAGCGCGCAATCCGGAAAGCCAGGAGCCGGTCATGGCGAAGCAGAAGAAAGCCCCCCGTCCCAAGGCGCAGACGCCCAAGGGATTCCGCGACTATTTCGGTCAGGACGTGAGCGAGCGCGCCGAGATGCTGCGCGCGATCGCCGGGGTCTACCATCGCTACGGCTTCGAGGCGCTGGAAAGCTCGGCCGTGGAGACCGTCGAGGCGCTCGGCAAGTTCCTGCCCGACGTCGACCGCCCCAACGAGGGCGTGTTCGCCTGGCAGGACGAGGACGAGGGCTGGGTGGCGCTGCGCTACGACCTGACGGCGCCGCTGGCGCGGGTCTATGCCCAGCACCGCAACGATCTGCCCCTGCCCTATCGCCGCTACGCCATGGGGCCGGTCTGGCGCAACGAGAAGCCCGGGCCGGGCCGCTACCGGCAGTTCTACCAGTGCGACGCCGACACCGTGGGGGCTGCCTCGGTCGCGGCGGATGCGGAGATCTGCGCGATGCTGGCGGACACGCTCGAGGTGGTGGGCATTCCGCGCGGCGACTACCTCGTGCGGGTGAACAACCGGAAGGTTCTGAACGGCGTGCTCGAGGCGATGGGTGTCGCCGACGAGCATCAGCAGGCCGCGGTGCTGCGCACCATCGACAAGTTCGACAAGGTCGGCGAACAGGGCGTGCGCGAGCTGCTCGGCCAAGGTCGGCTCGATGCCTCGGGCGCCTATATCGACGGCGTGGGTCTTTCGGAGGCGCAGGCCGAGCCGGTGCTGGCCTTCCTGACCTCGAAGGGTACGGACGCGGGCGAGACGGTCGCCAACCTGCGCGCCGCCGTCGGCGAGAGCGCGGTGGGCGCCGAGGGTGTCGACGAGCTCGAGCAGATCGGCGCGCTGCTGGCGGCGCAGGGCTACGGGTCGGACCGGATCGAGATCGACCCGTCGGTGGTGCGTGGCCTCGGCTATTACACCGGGCCGGTGTTCGAGGCGGAGCTGACCTTCGAGATCTTCGACGACAAGGGCCGCAAGCGGCAGTTCGGCTCGGTCGCGGGTGGCGGGCGCTACGACGACCTGGTGAAACGCTTCACCGGGCAGGCGGTGCCGGCGACCGGCGTGTCGATCGGGGTCGACCGGCTGCTCGCCGCGCTGCGCGAGAAGGGCCGGATCGGCGGCGAGGTGCAGGGGCCCGTGGTCGTGACCGTCATGGACCGCGACCGCATGGCCGACTACCAGGCGATGGTGGCCGAGCTCCGCAACGCCGGCATCCGCGCCGAGGTCTACCTCGGCAACCCGAAGAACTTCGGCAACCAGCTGAAATACGCGGACAAGCGCCATTCCCCCGTGGCCGTCATCGAGGGCGGCGACGAGAAGGAGCGCGGCGTGGTGCAGATCAAGGACCTGGTCCTCGGCGCGAAGCTCGCCGAGAGCGCGAGCCTCGAGGAGTGGAAGGAGCGGCCTTCGCAATACGAGGTACCGCGCGGCGAGATGGTCGCGAAGATCCGGGAGATCCTGGCACAATGGGCGTGAGCATTGCGGAAGAACGCGCCGAGGCGGTGCGGCTGCGCGCCGCCTTCGTCGAGGCCGGCGCGACCAATGTCGACTGCGCCATCCTGCAGTCCGCAGAGACGCTGCTAGATCTCTACGGCGAGGACATCCGCGCGCGCGCCTACGTCACGCAGGACCCGGCACGCGGCGAGGTCATGCTGCGACCGGACTTCACCGTCCCGGTGGTGCAGATGCACATGGAGACCGGCGCCGCCCCCTCGCGCTACACTTACTGCGGCGAGGTGTTCCGGCGGCAGGAAGATCACCCCGAGCGCGCCTCGGAATACTTCCAGGTGGGCTACGAGCTGTTTGCCGACAACGCACCGGCGCAGGCCGACGCCGAGGTCTTCGCCCGCTTCGCCGACACGCTGGCGCCCTACGGGCTGCGCGCGGTCACCGGCGACATCGGCATCCTCACCGCCGCGGTGCGGGCGCTGAAGATCTCGGACCGGCGCCGCGCCGCGCTGATGCGGCACATCTGGCGGCCGCGGCGCTTTCGCGCCTTGCTCGACCGCTACTCGGGCCGCACGCCGGTGCCGCCGACGCGCAAGGCGCTGCTCGGAGCCTCGGACCCGATGGCGGAGGCCGGCAACTTCATCGGCCTGCGCTCGGAGACCGAGGTGGCCGAACGCATCGCCGCGCTGCACGCGGATGCCGCCGAAGGGCCGCTCTGCCGCAGCCAGGTTCAGCTCATCGACACGCTGCTGGCGGTGCGCGAGACCTGTCCCTTCGCGCTGGAACACCTGCATGACATCGCCGTCGACCTGCCCGGCCTGCTGCCGGCCGTCGAGGGCTTCGAGCGCCGCTGCGAGGCCATGGCCGCGCAGGGCATCGACGTCGACCGTCTCGATTTCGAGGCGAGCTACGGGCGCACCTCGATGGAATACTACGACGGTTTCGTCTTCGGCTTCCTTGCCCCGAAACGCCCCGACCTGCCGCCGATCGCCACCGGCGGGCGCTACGACGCGCTGACCGAGCGGCTCGGACAGGGACGCGCGGCGCCCGCGGTGGGCGGCGTGATCCGGCCAGGGCTGCTGCTGCAACTGGGAGGTGCGGCATGAGCATCAAGCTTGGCGTGCCCTCCAAGGGCCGGCTCATGGAAAAGACCTTCGACTGGTTCGGCGCGCGCGGCGTCGGGCTGCGGCGCAGCGGCTCGGACCGCGAGTATGCCGGCGCGGTCGAGGGTGTCAGCGGGGTCGATCTCGTACTGCTGTCGGCGGGCGAGATCCCGCGCGAGCTGGCAGCGGGGCGCATTCACCTTGGCGTCACCGGCACCGACCTGATCCGCGAGAAGCTCGTGCAGTGGGACCAGAAGGTCGAGCCGCTGGCCGAGCTCGGGTTCGGCCAGGCCGATCTGATCGTGGCAGTGCCCGCCTGCTGGGTCGATGTCGACACGCTCGACGATCTCGACGCTGCGGCGGCGGCGTTCCGCGCCCGGCACGGGATGCGCATGCGGATCGCCACCAAGTATCACCGGCTGGTGCGGGACTACCTGCGCAGCGGCGGCGTGGCCGACTACCAGCTCGTCGATTCGCAGGGTGCGACCGAGGGCACGGTGAAGAACCTCACCGCCGAGGCCATCGCCGACATCACCTCGACCGGCGAGACGCTGCGCGCCAACCATCTCAAGATCCTCGAGGAAGAGCCGGTGCTGCGCAGCCAGGCGACGCTGTTCCGAAGCCGCATGGCGCCGCTCAGGGGCGACGAGCGGCAGGCCCTGCGGGCGCTGACCGAGAAACTCGGCGTCTGAGGTGGCGTCCGGGCGCCGTGGCGCGCCCTCCCGACGGGCAAACCGCCTGCCGTCCGGGCCATCGGAGGGCTGGGCACGCTGCGCGGCGGGTTTCCTGCTTCCCGGACTGGCCCGCGATGCGCCGACGTGCCAGTCTTCCCGTGATCCCGAAGCAAGGAGAGACGGCATGAAGGTCGGTATCGTCGGTGCAGGCATGGTCGGATCGGCGGCGGGCTACGCGCTTGCGCTGCGCGGCGGCGCGAGCGAGATCGTTCTCGTCGACCGCAACGAGGCTCTTGCCGTCGCGCAGGCAGAGGACATAGCCCACGCCGTGCCCTTTGCCCATCCTGTCCGGGTCCGCGCCGGGGATTACGACGCGCTCGACGGGGCTGGTGTGGTGATCCTCGCGGCGGGCGTGGCGCAGAAACCGGGCGAGGACCGCCTGAGCCTGCTGTCGCGCAACGCCGATGTCTTTGCGCAGGTGCTCGAGGGTGTGCAGCGTGCAGCCCCGGATGCCTTGCTGCTGGTGGCCTCGAACCCCGTCGACGTGATGACCGAGGTCACCCTGCGCGTCTCCGGGCTTTCGGCCGAGCGGGTGATCGGCTCGGGCACGATCCTCGATACCGCACGGTTCCGCAGCCTGATCGGCGGGCATCTCGGCGTCGCGCCGCAGTCGGTGCATGCCTACGTGCTGGGCGAGCACGGCGATTCCGAAGTGCTGGCCTGGGCCTCGGCGCGGGCGGGATCTGAGCCGGTGGCGCGCTTCGCGGCGCAGGTCGGTGCCCCGATCACGGAGGATGTGCGCGCGCGGATCGACGAGGGCGTGCGCCGGGCCGCCTACCGCATCATCGAGGGCAAGGGCGCCACCTGGTACGGGATCGGCGCGGGGCTTGCCCGGATCGTGCAGGCGGTGCGCGACGACCAGCGGTCGGTGCTGTCGGTGTCGATGGTCACGCCGGAGGTCGAGGGCGTCAAGAACGTGGCGCTCAGCCTGCCGCGCGTCGTCGGCGGCGCGGGAATCGTCGCGACGCTGATGCCGGAGCTCGCAGGGGACGAGGCACAGGCACTACGGCGCTCGGCGGAGCTTCTGGGGGAGACCGCGGACCGGCTCGGCTAGCGTGGCCGCTCAGCGAGCGGCAGGTTGAGAACCCACCATCTACGGACCGAGCGCGACCTCACCACCGGCTCAGGCGATGATGTCGGGGGTGAGCCGGTCCTCGATCAGCGCGATCTTGTCCTTGAGGAAGAGCTTCTTCTTCTTCAGCCGCTGCAGCGTCAGCGCATCCACCACGCCACGCGTGTGCAGCGCGTCGATCGCATCGTCGAGGTCGCGGTGCTCGTGCCGGAGCACCTCCAGTTCCACGCGCAGCACCTCTTCGGTCTTCATCGAGATATCTTGCGGCGCGTCCATGCAGGCAGACTCCTTGCGGTTTGGAGGGCCAGAATAGCGATATTCGCCGTGTTGGCAAAGGTCTTGCGCATATTCCCGCGGCTACCCATATTTGACACAGACGGGTCGCCGACAACCGGGGCCCGACGGACGGTCGCTTACCTATAAGGACGTGTCGATGAGCAAGATGACCTTGGGATCCTATCCCCACATGCTCGGCTTCGAGCAACTCGAGCGGCTGCTGGAACGCACCGCGAAATCGAGTGAGGGCTATCCGCCCTTCAATATCGAGCAGACCTCGGATGATTCCTACCGGATCACGCTGGCCGTCGCCGGCTTCTCGGAAGATGACCTCGCCATCACGGTCGAGGATCGCCAGCTGGTGATCCGCGGACGGCAGGGCGACGACGGCTCGGAACGCATCTTTTTGCATCGTGGCATCGCGTCGCGACAGTTCCAGCGCACATTCGTCTTGGCCGATGGCGTCGAAGTGGGCGAGGCTGTGATGGAGAACGGCCTGCTGCACGTGGATCTCACGCTCTCCCGTCCCGAGACGGTGGTGCAGACGATCCAGATCAGAAAGGGGTAATCCTATGAATACCAAGTTCGACTTCAACTCGCTTCCGGGTCAGGATCGCATCGTCTACGTGCGCCCCGTTGCCGCCGAGGATCTCCCCGAGGAAGTGCAGAGCCAGCTCGACGGGCTCGAGATGCTTTACGCCGTGCACAACGCCGACGGCGAGCGGCTGGCGCTCGTGAAAGACCGCAAGCTTGCGTTCATCCTTGCACGTCAGAACGATCTGGCGCCGGTCACGGTGCACTGACGCCCTGACATGACCCGTGGCGGAGCGCCCGTTCCGCCCGGCTCTTCACTGGTTCTTTACGAACGGCACGGTGGGCGGATCGCCCACCCTACGCGCGGCGCCAGCGGTGCATGACATCGGCTCCGACCGCGCGGGCCTCTTCCAGCACGAAGCGCGGCGCCTCGGACAGCCGATCGACGCCCATGGCGCCGATGCCGGGTCGCCCCTCGGCCCCCAGCGCCATGCCGGCGGTGAAGCCGACCAGCTCGTCCACCAGATCGGCGGCGAGAAGCGAGGCCGCAAGCTGTCCGCCGCCCTCGCAGAACACGCGGGTCAGCCCCTGCCTCCCGAGCGCGGCAAGCAGCGCATGCGGGTCGATCCGCCCGCCCCTCACCTCCGATTGCAGAAGCGTCGCGCCGCAGCTCTCCCATGCCCGGCGCGTCATCGTGGCGGCATCCGAGCCGTGCACCACCCAGACCGGCACCTCACGCGCGGTGCTGGCGAGCTTGCTCATCAGCGGAACGTCGATCAGGCGCGACACGATCACCCGCACCGGCTGGCGAACCGCGCCCCAGCCCCGCACCGTGAGCGAGGGGTCGTCGGCCCTCGCCGTGCCCGCCCCCACCATCACCGCATCATGGCTGGCGCGCAGGCCGTGCACCGCGGCCCGGGCCTCGGGCCCGGTGATCCATTGGCTTTCACCGGTCGCCGTGGCGATCCGGCCGTCGAAACTGTTGGCGAGCTTCAGCGTCACCCATGGGCGCCCCTGTTCGACCTTCAGGAAGAACCCGGCATGGTCCCGCGCGGCCTCTTCGGCACACACGCCGGTCGTCACCTCGACGCCATGCTTGCGCAGGTACTCGAACCCCTGCCCCGACACACGCGCATCGCTGTCGGCCAGCGGCGCCACGACGCGGGCGATGCCGGCCTGCACGAGCGCCTCGCAGCAGGGCGGGGTCTTTCCATGATGCGAACAGGGCTCGAGCGTGACATAGGCGGTGGCGCCGCGCGCTGCCGCGCCGGCCATCTCCAGCGCCTGCGGCTCCGCGTGCGGCCGCCCGCCCGAGGCGGTGGCGCCACGCCCGACAACACGGCCATCCTTCACGATGACGCAGCCGACAGCCGGGTTGGGCCAGCACTGCCCCATGCGTCTTCGGCCCAGCCGGAGGGCATGGGCCATGTGGCCGAGATCGTCGGTCACTTCTCGGCGAGGGTTGCGCCGGGGCGCAATTCGCTGACGAACTTGTCGAAATCGTCGGCCGCCTGGAAATTCTTGTAGACGCTGGCAAAGCGCACGTAGGCCACGGTGTCGATCCGGGCGAGCGTCTCCATGACGATCTCGCCGATCTGCTTCGAGGGGATGTCGGTCTCGCCCATGCTCTCGAGCCGGCGGACGATGCCGCTGATCATCTGGTCGACGCGTTCGGGCTCTATGGGCCGCTTCTGAAGCGCAATGCGGATCGACCGCTCGAGCTTGTCACGGTCGAAGTCCTCGCGGCGGCCATTCGACTTGATGACCACGAGATCGCGCAGCTGCACCCGCTCGTAGGTGGTGAAGCGACCGCCGCAGGCCGGGCAAAAGCGACGACGTCGGATCGAGACGTGCTCTTCCGCGGGCCGTGAATCCTTTACCTGCGTGTCGATATGTCCGCAAAACGGGCAGCGCATGGCCTGTCCTCTTATCGTGTCGTCTCTGCCTCGGTGGTGAGGTGCGGCCCCACTTATCCACAGCCACTATAGGGCACACGCCAAAGGTTGGGTAGAGGCTATTTGCGACAACAAGATAGGCGATTTACCGGGGCACCAATTCCCGGCGCTCAGCGGCTCAGGTGCGCGACGACCTGGCGCCGATGCGGCGCGCTGCGATGCTCGAACAGGTAGATGCCCTGCCACATGCCAAGCGCAAGACGGCCATCCGTGACCGGAATGGTCAGCGAGATGGGCAGGATCGCAGCCTTGATATGTGCCGGCATATCGTCCGGCCCCTCGTAAGTATGCGTGAGATAGCTCATCGCCGGATCGTCGGACGGCGGCACCAAGCGGTTGAAATAGGCGGTGAGGTCGGACTTCACCTCGGGATCGGCGTTTTCCTGGATCAGAAGCGACGCCGAGGTGTGCCGGATGAAAAGCGTGAGCAGCCCGGTGCCCTCGGCCCAGTCGACGACGTCGCGGGTGAATTCATAAAGCCCCGGTCCGTTCGTCGAAATGGTGAATGTCGTTTGCATCCTGCGCCCCCGGTCCGTTCAATCCATGGGATCGTGGCTAATGCTGCAAGTCGGAAATGGCCAGAGGCCGGGGTTCCCCCGTGATCAGGCCTCGGTGACCACGCAAGCAACACGGGGCATGTCCTCGGTGCGATCGAAGAAGATCGGTGTGCCGGCGTCGGTCACGGCGGGGATCTCGGCCGCTTCGCGCAGGCCTTCCTGGCAAGACGCCAGCTCGTCGGCGGATACCTCGATTTCGATCACTTCGGGCGCATCGGTCGTCATCGCGTCCGAGGCGGCAAAGGCCGCAACGGAAGCAAAGGCGGCGGTGATGGTCAAAGCGATCAGGCGGGTCATTCTCAGTCTCCTTCGATTCGCCAGCACAACGTTCTTCATGCCGCGTCGGTTCCCCGGCCCTGTTGCCCGGTTGCAACCGCGCCCGCAGCGCGCGCGTTGAACGACAGATGAAGAAAGAGAGGACGATCATGGCAAGCAAGACGCTTTTCATCACTGGCGCCAGTTCCGGGATCGGCGCCGAGACCGCTCGCGCCGCAGTGCGCAACGGCTGGAACGTCGGACTGTTCGCGCGCTCGCAGGACAAGCTCGACGCGCTGGTCGAGGAGTTGGGCGACAAGGCGCTGGCCCTGCCCGGCGACGCGACCTCGCTGACCGACCAGACCGAGGCAATGGCGCGCGTGGCCGAGCATTTCGGTGACGTCGACGCGGCGTTTGCCAATGCCGGCATGGGCGTGTCCGGTGCCGGAACGCTCGAGGGCGAGCCGGAGCAGTGGGACAAGATGATCCAGCTCAACGTGATGGGCGTGCTCTGGACGGCCAAGGCCGCCTCGGCCTACTTCCAGAAGAACGGCGGCCACCTGCTGCTGACCGGCTCGGCCGCCGGGCGCACCCACATAAAGGGGTCGGTCTACTCGGCGACGAAGTGGTTCGTGCACGGTTACGGTGGAAACCTCGCACAGGAGTTCCGCGAATGGGGGGCCCGCGTCACGGTCATCGCGCCGGGTATGGTCGACACGCCGTTCTTCGACGAGCCGAAGCCCGACAAGCTGCACCCGAGCGACATCGCAGACGCGGTGATCTACGCGCTGAGCGCCGACAAGCGGGCGAATGTGCAGGAAGTCTTCGTGATGCCGAACGGCTGACCGCTTCCAGATGCGGCGGGCGGCACCGGTTGCCGCCCTGCCCCGCCTAGTCGGTTCAGGTTGCGTCGGTCTCGCGCGAACGCAGATGGGGCAGCAGGCTGATTGCCAGCAGGATCTCGACCGCCACGGTGGCCCAGGTCAGCCAGCCGGCGATGCCCCGCAGGGCTGCCTGCGCCCCGACCAGCGCAAGGCCCAGGTAGACCACGATCAGGCCGATGACGATGGCCTGCCGCGCCTCGGAGCGGGGTGCATTCCGGGACAGCATCAGCATCGCGGCGATGCCGAGGAAGGGGATCGCGCCGCGTCGGGTCATCAGAACGGTGCCCGGAAGCATGTCCTGACCGAAGATCCACAGCGGCACGACCGGCAGCAGCAGATAGGCGGCGAAAAGCGCGGCGAGCACCGCGGCGTGAATCTGGCAGATGGCACGATAATCAGGCATAGGCGGCAGATAGCGGGGGCGCCCCGACGGTCAAGGCGCCCACGACAATATCAGCCGAAGAGGCGCGGCCCCTGCTCGTCGATCATCTGCTTCGCCTTGCGAAGCGACGCCTCGACCGCGTCGTCCCGGTCGCGCAGCACGTCGGCGCGCACGAGTTGATGACTCTTCGTCTCCCCCTCGACCTCGCCCTCGATCAGCGCCGCGATGCGGAACTGACCGTCCGCGGCCATCGGCTCGGGGGTGATGCGGAAGCCCTTGTATTCGACCGGCTCGGCCCGGGGCGTGGGGGCAGCAGAGCCGCCCCCGCCACCGAAGAGACGCTTGAGAAGAGACATGGCGCGCTCCTTACTGGTCGAGGAACGAGCGCAGCTTGCGCGACCGCGACGGGTGCTTGAGCTTGCGCAGTGCCTTGGCCTCGATCTGGCGGATCCGTTCGCGGGTCACGCTGAACTGCTGGCCGACTTCCTCGAGCGTGTGGTCGGTGTTCATGCCGATACCGAAGCGCATCCGCAGGACACGCTCTTCCCGCGGCGTCAGCGACGACAGCACGCGGGTCGTGGTTTCCTTCAGGTTTTCCTGAATGGCGGAATCCAGCGGCAGGATCGCGTTCTTGTCCTCGATGAAGTCGCCGAGCTGGCTGTCTTCCTCGTCGCCGATGGGCGTCTCGAGCGAGATCGGCTCCTTGGCGATCTTCATCACCTTGCGGACCTTCTCGAGCGGCATCTGCAGCTTTTCCGCCAGCTCTTCCGGAGTCGGCTCGCGGCCGATCTCGTGCAGCATCTGACGACCGGTGCGGACCAGCTTGTTGATCGTCTCGATCATGTGGACCGGGATACGGATCGTGCGCGCCTGGTCGGCAATCGACCGGGTGATCGCCTGCCGGATCCACCACGTCGCATAGGTCGAGAACTTGTAGCCGCGGCGGTACTCGAACTTGTCCACGGCCTTCATCAGGCCGATGTTGCCTTCCTGGATGAGGTCCAGGAACTGCAGACCACGGTTCGTGTATTTCTTGGCGATCGAGATCACGAGACGCAGGTTCGCCTCGACCATCTCCTTCTTGGCCTGCCGGGCTTCTTTCTCGCCCTTCTGGACCTGGCCCACGATGCGGCGGAATTCCGAGATGTCGAGACCGACATACTGGCCGACCTGCGCCATGTCGGCACGAAGCTCCTCGACCTTGTCCGAGAACCGCTCGATGAACATCTGCCAGCCGCGCCCCGGCTTCTCGGCCATCTTCTCCATCCAGTTCGGATCGAGCTCGTGGCCGCGATACTCGGCGACGAATTCGCGGCGGTTGATGCGGGCCTGGTCGGCAAGCTTCACCATGTTCGAGTCGATCGACATGATACGGCGGTTGATGCCGTAGAGCTGGTCGATCAGCGCCTCGATACGGTTGTTGTGCAGGTGCAGCCCGTTCACCAGCTCGACGATCTCCGAGCGCAGCTTCTGGTAAAGCGCCTCGTCCGACTGGCTGAAAGATCCGTCCTCGTTGAGGGTGGCGCTGATGCGCGCGTCCTGCATCTCGGACAGGGCCTCGTAGTCGCTGGCGATGCGGTCGAGCGTCTCGAGCACGCGCGGCTTCAGCGCGGCCTCCATCGCCGCGAGCGACATGTTCGCCTGCTCTTCGTCGTCCTCGTCGTCGTCGCGGGCGATCGGGTTGCCGTCGGCGTCGAGCTCGGGCTCGTCCTTCTTGGGCTTCTCTGAAGGCGCGGCCGCCGGGTCGACGACCGGCTCGGCGATGTCGCCGTCCTCGTCCATCTGGCCCGAGAAGGTCGTCTCGAGGTCGATCACGTCGCGCAGCAGAATGTCTTCGGAGAGAAGTTCCTCGCGCCAGATCGTGATCGCCTGGAAGGTCAGCGGGCTTTCGCAGAGCCCGAGGATCATCGTGTTGCGGCCGGCCTCGATGCGCTTGGCGATGGCGATCTCGCCCTCGCGGCTCAGCAGTTCGACCGAGCCCATCTCGCGCAGGTACATGCGCACCGGGTCATCGGTGCGGTCGAGCTTCTCGCTCCCGCCCGAGGACAGCGCGACGTCCTTGCCCTTGGAGGCGTCGACCAGCTCGGTTCCGCCCTTCGAGGCGTTGTCCTCTTCGGTCTCTTCCTCTTCGGTGACCTGGATGCCCATTTCCGAGAGCATCGACATCACGTCCTCGATCTGGTCCGACGAGACCTGATCGGGGGGCAGGACCTGGTTCAGCTGGTCATAGGTGATGTAGCCCTTCTCGCGCGCCTCGGAGATCATCTTTTTGACCGCCGCCTGGCTCATGTCGAGGCTGTGGGCGTCTTCCTGAGTCTCGGGCTTGGCGTCGTCGTTATCTTTGGCTGCCATGAAGTGCTCCGTCAAAGGGAGGCGGCCCAAGGGCCGGTGTTCGCGCGGATGGACTGATTCGAATTTTTCGAATCATGGGGGGAATCAACTGATTCGGCCACCCGTCATATCCCGTTTTCCTCCAAGTTTCCCTACCTGCACAGCTAGCTTCTGTGCTTGGAAAAGCGAATCTGTTGCCGCAGGGCTTCAGCACGCTCTACCTCTTCCTTGCTCATCCTCACACCGTTGGGTGCGATCTCGTAGTCGACCTCGCCCTCGTCACCTCGCAGCGCGGACTGATTCCTCATCATGGCCGCCTGTCCGAGACGCCACGTCAGCGCTTCGTCGGCGACATGCTGGAAGTCTTCGACCGCTTCCGCGATCTCGGCCGCCAGCCCCCCTTCGGCGGCATTCTTGGCCACCGCGTCTGCAACGGTCAGCCGGGCGAGTTCAATGTCTCCGGGATGACGCAGGCAGGGCACGACGGCGAGATGGCGTGCAGAGAGCAGGGTTTCAAGGGCCTCCGCCCCCATTCTTTGCTCGGCGAGCGCGCGCAGCGCCTGCGGATCGTCGCCGGTGTGCTCGAGCAGCACGTCGCGCAGGGTGGCGCGATCCGGATCGGCGCAGGCCAGCATCTCGAGGTGCTGCTCGAACTCCGCGATGAGCTCGGGAGAGTGGAACAGCACGACGAGAATGACCGCCTCGCGCATCTCGATCTGCGCATCATCGCCCGCGGAGACGAGGAAAGAGCTCTTCGCGCTCGCGCTTGGCGGCGCCGGCGCGTTCCATTGACGCTTGCGCCCTCCGCCCTGACCGCCGCGCGGCGCGCGTTGCGGCCGGAAGAGTTGCCAGCGCAGGTCCTTGATCTCGTCGCCGTAGTGGCGCCGCAGGCCCGGATCCTGGATCTGGCGCAGCACTTCGCGCAGCCGCGCATCGAGCGCCGCCTTGCGCTCGGGGCTGTCGAAGACCTTGCCTTCGGTCTCGCGGCGCCACAGCAGCTGCACCATCGGCATCGCCTGTTCCAGCACCTTCGAGACCGCCGCCGCGCCCTCGGCGCGCAGCAGGTCGTCGGGGTCCTTGCCCTCGGGCATCAGCGCAAAGCGCAGCGTCTTGCCGGCCTGCAGCAGCGGCAGCGCCAGGTCGATCACCCGGTAGGCCGCACGTAGCCCGGCCTTGTCGCCGTCGAGCGCCACCACCGGCTCGTCGGTCACGCGCCACAGTAGCTGCATCTGGGTCTCGGTCACCGCCGTGCCGAGCGGCGCGACCGAGGCCTCGAAGCCGGCCTCGGACAGTGCGATCACGTCCATGTAGCCCTCGGCCACGATCAGCGGCTGGCCCTTGCCGGCGGCCTCGCGCGCGGCGCGCAGGTTGTAGAGGTTGCGGCCCTTGTCGAAGAGCTCGGTCTCGGGCGAATTGAGATACTTCGCGTTGTCGTTCGGATCCATGGCCCGCCCGCCGAAGGCGATGGCGCGGCCGCGCGCATCGCGGATCGGGAACATGATGCGGTTGCGGAAGACGTCGTAGGGCTCGCGCCCGCGATCCGAGGACCGCGCCAGCCCGACACCGAGGATCATGTCCTCGGGCACCCCCTGCCCGCGCAGATGCGTCCAGAGGTTCTGCCAGCCCGCCGGCGCGAATCCCAGTTCGAAGCGGTCGCGCACGTCGGCGGTCAGCCCGCGCCGATCGAGGTAGGCGCGCGCGTCGCCGGCGGCACCGCTCGACAGCTGCATCCGGAACCAGCGCACCGCCTGCTCCATGACCTCGGCAAGCTGGTCGCGGCGGTCGGCCTTCTGCGCCGCCTGCGGATCGCGTGCCGGCATCTGCATCCCGGCCTCGCGGGCGAGGATCTCGACCGCCTCCATGAACTCGACGTTCTCGCTTTCGCGGACAAAGGAGATGGCGTCGCCCTTCGCGTGGCAGCCGAAGCAGTAGTAGAACCCCTTGCGATCGTCGACGTGGAACGAGGCCGACTTTTCCTGGTGGAACGGGCACGGCGCCCACATGTCGCCCTTGGCCTGGTTCGACTTGCGATTGTCCCACATGACCTTGCGCCCCACGACCTGTGACAGGCTCGTGCGGGTGCGCAGTTCATCAAGGAAACCGGGGGGCAGACTCATGGTGCGAATATCGGCCCGCGCGGCGCGCGAGTCCAGAAGCTCCCTGTGGTGGGTCGTCGATTTGAATGGTCCGGCGGGGGCGGTCCGCCGCGCCGCCGGGCCGGCGTGTCAGGTCTGCGGCAGCGCCCTTCGGGTCCTGTGCGCCGCAGGCGCGCCGCCGGATCAGACCGGATTTACTGGGACAGGCACTGGGTCTTCCACGCCTCGCCGATGGCGGGCGTCAGCTGCTCGTCCTCGAGCTGCCAGATCCAGTCGGCGAGCATGTCACCGGCGTTGCGGTCGAGCTTCTCGCGCAGGACCTTGCGCGCGGCGCTCTTCGGGATGCCGTCCTTGCGTGCCTGCACCGCGCCCATGACGATCTTCGCCGACTCGTCGCAGCGCGCGGTCTCCGCGGCGCCCTGGGCTGCGGCCGGCATAGCGCCGAGGGGCGCGGTGACAATCAGGCTGGCTGCGATCAACGCTCTGATCCGCATGACAGAAGGCTCCCTTTTCCGAATGACCGGGCCGACATACCCCGGACGAACGGCAGTGTCACCATCGCGTCGGCACCCGGGCGCCGACGCGTCCCGACGTCAGAGCCCCTTGGCGCGGTAGCTCTGCGCAACCCGCTGGATCGCCACGATGAACCCGGCGGTGCGCAGGTCGGTGACATCGTCGCGCCCGTGCCAGACCTCGCGCATCGACTGGTAGGCGATCCGCATGGTGTCATCGAGCCCCGAGCGCACCAGCTCGAGCTCGTCAGCGCCGCGAAGATACTTCTCGCGGAACTCCGGCGAGAGGTTCCACGCATCCCCCATCGCGGTGTCGAGCCGCTCGAGCTCGTCGAGCACGAGCTGGTGGCGCGCCTCTTCCTGCCGTCGCTGCAAGCGGCCGAAACGGATATGCCCGAGGTTCTTGACCCATTCGAAGTAGCTGACCGTCACGCCGCCCGCGTTGGCATAGAGATCGGGGATGATGACCGTACCCCGCCCGCGCAGGATGTCATCGGCCCCGGCGGTGATCGGCCCGTTCGCCGCCTCGATGATGAGATTCGCCTTGATGTGATGCGCGTTCGAAAGGTTGATGACCCCCTCAAGCGCCGCCGGCACGAGGATGTCGCACTCCGAGGTCAGCACGACCTCGCCGTCGGCCACGCTGTTGGCCTCGGGGTAGCCCTGCAACCCGCCGTGGCGCACCAGCCAGTCGCGCACCCGGTCGACGTTGAGGCCCTTGGGATCGTAGAGCGCGCCGTCGTGCTCGATGATCCCGGTGATCAGGGCGCCGTCTTCCTCGGACAGGAACTTGGCGGCATGGTAGCCGACGTTGCCGAGCCCCTGCACCACCACCCGCTTGCCATCGAGCCTGCCGGACAGGCCCGCGGCGCGCACGTCCTCCGGGTGACGGAAGAACTCGCGCAGCGCGTATTGAACCCCGCGCCCGGTGGCCTCGACCCGACCCGCAATGCCGCCGGCGTTCAGCGGCTTGCCGGTGACGCAGGCCCGCGCGTTGATGTCGGTGGTGTTCATGCGGGCGTACTGGTCCACGATCCAGGCCATCTCGCGCTCGCCCGTGCCCATGTCGGGCGCCGGCACGTTCTGGCTGGGATTGATCAGGTCACGCTTGATGAGTTCGTAGGCAAAGCGTCGGGTGATCTGCTCGAGCTCGTGTTCGTCGTATTCGCGCGGGTCTATCCTGAGCCCGCCCTTGGAGCCGCCGAACGGCGCCTCGACCAGTGCGCACTTGTAGGTCATCAGCGCCGCCAGCGCCTCGACCTCGTCCTGATCCACCGCCGAGGCGAAGCGGATGCCACCCTTGACCGGTTCCATGTGCTCGGAATGCACGGCGCGGTAGCCGGTGAAAGTGTGGATCTGGCCCCGCAGCCGGACACCGAAGCGCACGGTGTAGGTGCCGTTGCAGACCCGGATCTTTTCCTCGAGCCCGGGCGGCAGATCCATGAGGGCCGCAGCCCGGTTGAACATCAGGTCGACACTCTCGCGGAACGTCGGCTCATTGGCCGGTGCGGCACACATCGCGTTTCCTCCTTATGCGCCCGTCGTCCGCAGATCGCGCGGGCCGGTCCTCCGGGGCGCTGTCGTTAACTGTAGGGGCCGGGCGGCGACGGGCAAATCCCTTTTTCGCCAGATTGTCCGACTCTCCTTATGACCGGGTTAACCCGCGCGGTGGGCATTGTGGCCCCGCCCGAAACAGCCGCGCGCACGCTCCTGCTTTTGTTCCGCGAACCGGAAGGAAACACCATTATTTCCGGTCAAATGCGCCCCAATTTGGCCATCTTGGCCGCCGATAACATGCGCATCGCAAAGGGTGTCTTGTGGGGGCATTTGCGGCCGCGAGGCATTTTCCGTCCCGGTCGTCAGGAAGGAAACGGGTTTGACATGAATCGTTCAGCATCCAGAAGGAGCGGCGTTCCGCGAACCGCGACAGCCGTGGCCGCGCTGCTTCAAGGGGCGCGCGCATTCGGTCGGGACGAGCGGGGCAGCATGACCTACATGGCCGTCGCCCTGTCGCTGCTGATGATGGTCTTCGGCGGGGTCGGAATCGACATCGTCTACGCCGAGTTGCAGCGCAACAAGATCCAGAACACGCTCGACCGCTCGGTGCTGGCCGCCGCCGACCTCGACAACGAGCTCGACGCCGAGGGCGTGGTCGAGGACTACATGGGCAAGATGGCGATGGGCGACGCGCTCATCGACGTCGAGATCGACGAGGGGCTGAACTACCGCACCGTCACCGCCGAGGGCTACAAGACGATGCCGTCGAACTTCATGCGGCTCCTGGGCGTCGACACCATGCAGGCTTACGGCGTCTCGCAGGCCATGGAGCGGATCAACAAGGTCGAGATTTCCATGGTACTCGATATTTCCGGGTCGATGGACGACAATGACAAGATGGCCCAGCTGCAGGGAGCCGCCGGCGATTTCGTCGACACCCTGCTCGCCGAGGGCAACGAGGATCTCGTCTCGATCTCGCTGGTGCCCTACTCCGAGCACGTCAACGCCGGGCCCGAGATCCTGAGCTATCTCGATGTCGACTGGAAGCACGGCTACTCGCACTGCATCGAGTTTCCCGCCGCGACTTTCGGCGAGGCCGCGCTGGACCTGACCCGCACCTACGAGCAGATGCAGCACTTCCAGTGGAACTACAACGGATCGAACGCGCTCAGCGACACGATCTGCCCCCGCTACGACTACGAGCGCATCCAGGCCTGGAGCCGCGACACAACGGCGCTGAAAAGCCAGATCAACAGCCTGCAGCCGCGGGCCGGGACCTCGATCTTCATGGGCATGAAGTGGGGCACCGCCCTGCTCGACCCGTCGACCCGCCCCATCGCCAGCGGCATGATCGCCAACGGCAGCGTGGCGAACGTGTTCGAGGGGCGACCCGTCGACTACGATGACGAGGACGTGCTCAAGACCATCGTGCTGATGACCGACGGCCAGCACGACCGCTCGTTCCGCATTCGCGACTGGGCCTACAATTCCGAGTCGGAATACGCCCACTGGGACCGCTACAACCTCTGGTATTACCTCTCGCGCTACGTGAATTCCTGGGACCGGGGCGACTTCTACTACCAGAAGTATGACGCCGGGACCGGCGACACGCTGCTCTCCAACATCTGCACCGCCGCCAAGGACAACGGCATCCTGATCTGGTCCATCGGTTTCGAGGTGACCGACCACGGCGCCGGCGTGATGGAAAACTGCGCGTCGTCCCCGTCGCATTTCTTCCGCGTGGAAGGGGTCGAGATCGCGGATGCGTTCTCGACCATCGCCCACACGCTCAACCAGCTGAGGCTTACCCAATGATCGGCGTCATCAGAAAAGGCCTGCGTCGCTTTCTCGACGCGGACGAGGGCTCGGCGGTCGTCCCGTTCGCCATGTGGACCCCGCTCATGGTCGGCATCGCGCTGTCCACGATCGAGCTCGGGGCACTCACCATGCGCCATGTCGCGCTCGAGCGCGCGCTGGACCAGACCGTGCGAGAGGTCAAGCTGGGCACCGGCCGCAACTACACCCACGACCAGTTGAAGACGAAGATCTGCGACCGCGCCAGCGTGCTGGTGAACTGCCAGGAAACGCTGCAGCTCGAGATGGTGACGCTGAACATGCGCAGCTGGCGGGAACCGGAGGCGAACGCCGACTGCGTCGACACCTCGACCGGCGAAGTCACGCCGCAGCGCACCTTCGAGCACGGCCAGGAGCACGAGACCATGATGCTGCGGGCCTGCTACAAGTACCGGCCGATCAGCCCGACCTCCTACCTTGCCGCCGAGCTGCCGAAGGACGCTCAGGGCTATACCGCGCTGGTCTCGACCGCCAGCTTCGTTCACGAACCGATGTGATGGAGGCCGATGACATGCGTCCTGCAAGACTGAAATCCCGCCTTCGCCGCTTCGCTCAGGAAACCGAAGGCTATGTCACCCTCGAGGTGGCGATCATGATCCCGGCGCTGTTCGTGCTGTTCGCGGCGGCCTGGGTCTATTTCGACGTGATCCGCCAGCAGGCGATCAACCAGAAGGCAAACTACGCCATCGGTGACATGATCTCTCGCGAGACGGACCCGGTGAACAGCACCTACATGGACAACGCCTACCGGCTGCTTGGCCTGCTGACCCGCAACGTGGTGACACCGGATCCGGCGACTGGCCTGCACAGTTCCGACCTGCGCGTCAGCGTCGCCGAATACAACGCCAACAACCAGACATACAAACTGATCTGGTCGGCGGCGCGCGGCGACTATCCCGAACTGACGAACGGCGACATGGACGACTACCTGTCACGCCTTCCGGTGCTGATGAACAAGGCGCAGCTGGTGATCGTCGAGACCTGGGAGGATTACCACCCGATCTTCCGCGTGGGTCTCGATGCCTTCGAGATCCGCACCTACAGCTTCACCCATCCGCGCTACGCGTCGCAGGTGCTGTGGGAAGGTCAGAACAACGGCTGGGGCAACGGCGACCAGGACGCGCCCGGCAACTCGCTGTGCAACAACAACGCCGAGAACGCGACCGACTGCACCAACGAGGACGGCACGAACAACGTCGAGCCAAACAAGAAGAATCGCAGTCACGGAGGCTGAAGAGAGGCTGAACGAAAACGCGGCCGCGCCCCTCGTCCGGAGGCGGGGCCGCATCCCGATCCCGTCGCGCTTATTCGGGCAGCTGGCCGTCGCGCCGGGCCACCAGCATCGACAGCGCATCGGCCATCGGCTTGGTGTCGCGCCCGGCGGTCACGCCGCCGACCGCCACCCGGCGGCCCATGCGCCACCACAGACCGGGCTGCCAGGCCCGCGGCCCGGGCGTGCGCAGACGGATGAGAAACCCGTTCGAGGGCTTCATCGCGAACATCGACCGGTCGACCTTTTCGATGTCGTCCACCCGCGCCACCTCGGCCCCGGTGCTGTCGACGAGCCCCTCCTCGGTGAGCCAGAGCTCGCGCCCGGTGGCCCGCCACATCAGCTGCGCGAGCCACAGCGCCCCCACGCCCATCACCACGAGGAAAATCTGCCATACGAGGCCGGACGGCGGCTGCGCCACCACCAGCCAGAGCAGCATCAGCCCGAGCGCGGCAAGCGTGCCCACCCCGAAGACCCGGCGTGCGGCGGTCGCCCTGACCCGCGCGATGATCGTGCTTTCGTCCATTTCGGTGTCCTCCCTGCCGCCGGCTCAGTCGCGCCGGGGATCGCGGGGATAGACCCCGAGGATCTCGAGTTTCTCGGTGAAATAGCCCAGCTCGTCGAGCGCCCGCTGAACCGCCGGATCGTCCGGGTGGCCCTCGATGTCGGCGTAGAACTGCGTCGCCGTGAACGAGCCGCCGACCATGTAGCTTTCAAGCTTGGTCATGTTGACGCCGTTCGTCGCGAATCCGCCCATCGCCTTGTAGAGCGCCGCCGGAATGTTGCGCACCTGAAAGATGAAGGTGGTCATCATGCCATGCTCGCCCCGGCGCGTAAGGTCCGCCTGCGGCGCCATGATGAGGAAACGGGTGGTGTTATGGGCGTGATCTTCGATGTGCCGCGCGAGGATCTCGAGCCCGTAGATCTCGGCCGCGAGGTCCGAGGCCAGCACCCCGGTCGTGCGGTCCCGCGTGCGTGACAGCTCGGCGGCGGCACCGGCACTGTCGGCGTAGGCCTCGCCCTTGATGCCGTATTTCTCGAGGAAGCTTGCCGCCTGCGGGATCAGCACGAGATGCGCACGCACCTTCTCGAGTTCATCGAGGCGCGTGCCCGGCAGCGCCATGAGGCTGATGTGCACCCGCACGAAGGCCTCGTCGATGATCCGCAGCCCGCTTTCCGGCAGCAACCGGTGAATGTCGGCCACACGCCCGTAGGTGGTGTTCTCGACCGGAAGCATGGCGAGTTTCGCCGCGCCGCTGCGAACCGCCTCGATCACCTCCTCGAAGGTGTGGCAGGGCAGCGCCTCCATGTCGGGCCGCGCGTCGCGGCAGGCCTGGTGGGAATAGGCGCCCAGCTCCCCCTGAAAGGCGATACGGTCTGTCATCGTCTCATCCGGTTGTTCTTCTTTTGGATACGGAAAACGCCTATTGCGCGTTTGGTCGCGGCTTCTATACCTTGCCAGAAGCCATTGGAAGCCGTAGACACCCGCGAGGGAAAAATTGGGACACGCTACACATGCTTGACACGATGACGATTACCAAGGCGGTGGGCGGCGTTTGCGGCGCTCTTCTGATCTTTCTGCTCGGCAATTGGGTCGCCGAAAGCCTCTACAGCGTGGGTGGCGGTCACGGCGAGGAGCACGCCGCAGCCTACGTGATCGAGACCGACAGCGGTGGCGGCAGCGCCGAGGAAGAAGAGCCCCAGGACTTCGAGACGCTGATGGCCTCGGCCGACGCCGGTGCCGGCGAGCGCGTCTTCGGCAAGTGCCGCGCCTGCCACAAGATCGACGGCAGCAACGCCACCGGTCCGCACCTCGACGGCGTCGTGGGCCGCGAGATCGACGCGGTCGACGGGTTCAACTACTCGGGCGCACTCGAGCAGGTCGGCGACGTATGGTCGCCGGAAAACCTCTTCCACTTCCTCGAGAACCCGCGCGAGAGTGCTCCGGGCACCGCGATGAGCTTCGCGGGCCTCAAGAGCGCGGAAGACCGGGTGAACCTGATCGCCTACCTCGACAGCCTCGACGGCTGATCGCACAGAGCTTGACCGGTTGCGGGCCACGGGAAACCGTGGCCCTTTTCGTGTCCGGCGGTGCCTGCCGCGAAAGCGGTCGCGCGCTGTTCACGTATTCTCTAGCAATGACCGCTTGAACATGGCCGCCGCGCGCGCCTAGCTTACGTCTACCGGCGAGACATCCGCCGCCAGACAGGGGAGAGCACATGATCCGGACGACGCCGCGCGCCGCCACCACCCGACCCGCCCGCCTCATCGGATCAACGATCCTCGCGCTCGGACTTGCCTTTGCGGCCCCCGCCCTTGCGCAGGACGACAGCGACATCATCACGGCGCACGGCGTCTCGTCCTTCGGCGAGCTCAAGTACCCGGCCGACTTCGACCATTTCGACTACGTCAACGTCGACGCGCCCAAGGGCGGGGAGATGTCGACTTGGGCCTTCGGCACCTTCGACAGCCTCACCCCCTACATCCTCAAGGGCAACGCGGCGGCGATGTCCTCGGTGTTCTACGACAGCCTGCTGACCGGCACGCTCGACGAACCCGACGCGATGTACGGGCTTGTCGCCGAAAGCGTCGAGTACCCCGAGAACCGCGAGTGGATCGTCTTCAACATGCGCCCCGAGGCCCGGTTCCGGGACGGCACGCCGGTCACGGCCGAAGACGTGGTGTTCTCCTTCAACATCCTCGTAGAGGACGGCCTGCCGAGCTTCCGGGTGCAGTTCAAGGACATCCTCGAAGCCGAGGCGCTCGACGAGCACCGGGTGAAGTTCACCTTCAACCCCGACGGCCCGCTGCGCGAGCTCCTGATGACCGCCGGCGGCCTGCCGATCTTCTCCAAGGCCTACTACGAGGACCGCGATTTCGCCGAAAGCAGCCTCGAGCCGCCGATGGGATCGGGTGCCTACGAGCTGCTGTCGGTCGAGCCCGGCCGCTCGGTCGCCTACAAGCGCCGCGACGACTACTGGGCCAGGGATCTGCCGGTGAACCGCGGGCAGAACAATTTCGACGTTCTGCGCGTGGAGTATTTCGCCGATTACACGACCGCCTTCGAAGCGTTCAAGGGCGGCGCCTATACGTACCGCGAGGAATTCCAGTCGAAAATCTGGGCCACCGGCTACGAGTTTCCCGCCGTGCAGGAAGGCACGGTGGAGGTCGAGACCCTGCCCGACGGGCGCCCCGCCGGCACGCAGGGCTTCTTCTTCAACCTGCGCCGCGACAAGTTCCAGGATCCGCGGGTGCGCGAGGCCATCGGCATGGCCTTCAACTTCGAGTGGTCGAACGAAAGCCTGTTCTACGGCCTCTACGAACGCACCGACAGCTTCTGGGAGAACTCCGCGACGTTGCAGGCCACCGGCATGCCGTCGGAGGCCGAGCTCGAGCTGCTCGAGCCCATCCGCGAATACATCCCCGAGACGGTCTTCACCGAAGAGGCCTTTACCCCGCACGTGGCCAGCGCCGACGATCTCGCCGACCGCCGCACCCTGCGGCAGGCCGGGCGGCTGCTGTCCGAGGCTGGCTGGGAGGTCGGGGACGACGGCTTTCGCTACAAGGACGGCCAACGGCTGACCGTCGAGGTGCTGAACGACAGCCCCTCGTTCGAGCGGATCATCAACCCCTACATCGAGAACCTGAAGCGGCTCGGGATCGAGGCCAACGCCAACCGCGTCGACGCCGCCGAGGCTCAGGAACGCGAGAAGAATTTCGAATACGACGTGGTCACCCAGCGTTTCGCCATGAGCCAGACCCCGGGCGACGAGCTGCGTTCGGTCTTCGGATCTGAAACCGCCGACGTGCCGGGCTCGGCCAATATCGCGGGCGTGTCGAACGAAGGCGTCGACCAGCTGATCCGCGCCATCGCCGACGCCGAGAGCCGCGAGGAACTGACCACCGCCGTTCACGCGCTCGACCGGGTGCTGCGGGCGATGCACATCTGGGTGCCGCAGTGGTACAAGGGCGTGCACAACATCGCCTATCTCGACGTATATGACCGCCCCTACGCCGACACGCCGCCGCCCTACGGGCTGGGTGTGATGTCGCTGTGGTGGTGGGACGAGGAAAAGGCCGCCGAGCTGCGCGCCGAGGGAGCGCTGTAACCCCATATGGGCGCCTATATCCTAAGACGACTCCTGCTCATCATCCCCACGCTGCTGGGGATCATGATCATCAACTTCACGCTCGTGCAATTCGTGCCCGGCGGCCCCATCGAGCAGATCATCGCCCAGGTCGAAGGCCAGGGCGATGTCTTCGAGGGCTTCGCCGGCGGCGGAGGCGAGGTCGCCTCTGGCGGCGGTGGATCGGATGAATACGCCGGCGCGCGCGGCCTGCCGCCGGATTTCATCGCCGAGCTGGAAAAGGAATTCGGCTTCGACAAGCCGCCCCTCGAGCGGTTCTTCACCATGCTCTGGAACTACATGCGGCTCGATTTCGGCGAGAGCTACTTCCGCTCGATCAGCGTGATCGACCTCGTGCTCGAGAAGATGCCGGTGTCGATCTCGCTGGGGCTCTGGTCCACGCTCATCGCCTATGTCATCTCGATCCCGCTGGGCATCCGCAAGGCGGTGAAAGACGGCACCTCCTTCGACACCTGGACCTCCGGCGCCATCATCGTGGCCTATGCCATCCCGGGCTTCCTTTTCGCGATCCTGCTGCTGGTGCTCTTCGCCGGCGGCTCCTACTGGCAGATCTTCCCGCTGCGGGGTCTGACCTCGGACAACTGGGAGGCTCTCAGCTGGCCGATGAAGATCGCCGACTACTTCTGGCACATCGCGCTGCCGGTGCTGGCCTCGACCATCGCCGCCTTCGCCACCCTGACGCTGCTGACCAAGAACAGCTTCCTCGACGAAATCAAGAAGCACTACGTCATCACCGCCCGCGCCAAGGGCCTGACCGAGCGGCGCGTGCTCTACGGGCACGTCTTCCGCAACGCCATGCTGATCGTCATCGCGGGCTTCCCGGCGGTGTTCATCGGCGTGTTCTTCTCGGGCAGCCTGATCATCGAAACGATCTTCTCGCTCGACGGGCTGGGCCGGCTCGGCTTCGAGGCCGCGGTGGCGCGCGATTACCCGGTGATCTTCGGCACGCTCTTCATCTTCGGCCTGATCGGCCTCGTGGTCGGCATCATCTCGGACCTCACCTACGTTCTGGTCGATCCGCGCATCGACTTCGAGAAGCGGGAGGGCTGACGTGAGCTACGAGACCGATCCCGCGCGCCGCGACGACGGCTACGAGATGGGCGGCGGCCTGCGCCCCCAGCCCGAGCCCGGCGTCGCCGTCGAGCCGCAACCGAAGCCGGGCCGTTTCGCGCTCTCGCCGTTGAACAAGCGGCGCTGGCGCAACTTCCGAAAGAACGGCCGCGCCTTCTGGTCGCTGGTGATCTTCCTGATCCTCTTCACCCTGTCGCTGTTCGCCGAGTTCATCGCCAACGACAAGCCGATCCTCGTGAGCTACCGCGGCGAGCTGCGGATGCCGATCTTCCAGTTCTACCCCGAGACGGCCTTTGGCGGCGACTTCCGCACCGAGGCCGCCTACCGCGACCCCGAGGTGCAGTGCCTGATCCGCACCGGCGGGCTGGATGCCTGTTTCGACGACCCCGAGGGGCTGATGCAGCAGGTCGACGAAGGCACGATGCAGGAGGGCGACTTCCAGAAGGGCTGGACCATCTGGCCGCCCATTCCCTACAGCTTCAACACGCCCGTCGACCGGCCCGGCGCGGCCCCCCTCCCCCCGAACGGCCAGAACTGGCTTGGCACCGACGACACCAAGCGCGACGTGGCAGCCAGGGTGATCTACGGCTTCCGCCTGTCGATCCTGTTCACCCTGATCGTCACGGTCTGCGCCTCGCTCATCGGCATCGTCGCCGGCGCGCTGCAGGGTTACTTCGGCGGCTGGCTCGACCTCATCTTCCAGCGGGTGATCGAGATCTGGTCGGCAACGCCGTCGCTCTACGTCATCATCATCCTCTTCGCGATCCTCGGGCGAAGTTTCTGGCTGCTGGTGATCCTCACCGTGCTCTTCGGCTGGACCGCGCTGGTGGGCGTGGTGCGGGCCGAGTTCCTGCGCGCCCGCAACCTGGAATACGTGCGTGCGGCAAAGGCGCTCGGCGTGTCGAACATGACCATCATGTTCCGCCACATGCTGCCCAACGCCATGGTCGCCACGCTGACCATGCTGCCGTTCATCGTCACCGGCACGATCTCGACGCTGGCGGGGCTCGACTTCCTCGGCTTCGGCCTGCCGTCCTCGGCGCCGTCGCTGGGCGAGCTGACCCTGCAGGCCAAGCAGAACCTCCAGGCGCCATGGCTGGGCTTCACCGCCTTCACCGTCTTCGCGCTGATGCTGTCGCTTCTCGTCTTCATCTTCGAAGGCGTGCGCGATGCCTTCGACCCCAGAAAGACCTTCTCATGAGCACGCTTCTGCAGGTTCGCGACCTCGCCGTCACCTTCCGCCAGGACGGTGTCGAAAGCCGCGCGGTCAAGGGCGTGTCCTTCGACCTGCAAAAGGGCGAGACGCTGGCGCTGGTGGGCGAATCCGGCTCGGGCAAGTCGGTCACCGCGCTGTCGACCGTGTCGCTCCTAGGCGACGCGGCGCGGGTCGAGGGCTCGGTGCTCTACAAGGACCGCGAGATGATCGGCGCCCCCGGCAAGCTCCTGCGGGAAGTGCGCGGCAACGACATCAGCTTCATCTTCCAGGAGCCGATGACCTCGCTCAACCCGCTCCACACGCTGGAAAAGCAGCTCGGCGAAAGCCTCGCGCTGCACCAGGGGCTGACCGGGGACAAGGCGCGGGCGCGCATTCTCGACCTGCTCGACAAGGTCGGCATCCGCGACCCGGAAAGCCGACTCTCGGCCTATCCGCACCAGCTGTCCGGTGGCCAGCGGCAGCGGGTGATGATCGCCATGGCCCTTGCCAACGGGCCCGACCTGCTGATCGCCGACGAGCCGACCACGGCGCTCGACGTGACCATCCAGGCGCAGATCCTCGAGCTTCTGGCCGAGCTCAAGCAGGCCGAGCACATGAGCATGCTGTTCATCACCCACGACCTGAACATCGTGCGGCGCTTCGCCGACCGGGTCTGCGTGATGAAGAACGGCGAGATCGTCGAGCAGGGCCGCACCGAGGAGATCTTCGGCAACCCGCAGCACGACTACACCAGGATGCTGATCTCGGCCGAGAGCACCGGCACCCCGGACCCGGTAGCGCCGCAATCGGAGGAAGTCGCCCGCGCCGACCATCTCAAGATCTGGTTCCCGATCCAGAAGGGTTTCATGAAAAAGACCGTCGGCCACGTGAAGGCGGTGAACGACGCGAGCTTCTCGGTCCGCGCAGGCGAGACAGTGGGAGTCGTGGGCGAGAGCGGCTCGGGCAAGACGACGCTGGCGCTGGCGATGATGCGGCTCATCCAGTCCGAGGGCGGCATCACCTATCGCGGCGAGGATGTGCGGGGCTGGTCGACACGGCGGCTGCGCAAGCTGCGCTCGGAAATCCAGATCGTCTTCCAGGACCCGTTCGGCTCGCTGAGCCCGCGCATGACCTGCGAGCAGATCATCGCCGAGGGTCTCGGCGTGCATGGCTCGCCGGACGGCAAGCCGGCGCGGCAGGCGGTGGAAGAGGTCATGCGCGAGGTCGGCATGGACCCGGCCACGATGCACCGCTACCCGCACGAGTTCTCGGGCGGCCAGCGCCAGCGCATCGCCATCGCGCGGGCCATGGTGCTGCGGCCTCGGCTGGTGGTGCTGGACGAGCCGACCTCGGCGCTCGACATGACGGTGCAGGTGCAGATCGTGAACCTGCTCCGCGAGCTGCAGCGGAAATACGATCTCGCCTACCTGTTCATCAGCCACGACCTCAAGGTCGTGCGGGCGATGAGCCACAAGATCATCGTTATGAAACAGGGCGACGTGGTCGAGATGGGCGAGGCCGAGCAGGTCTTTGCCCGCCCCGAAACCGACTACACCCGCAAGCTTTTTGCCGCAGCCTTCGACCTCGCCGGGTAAGGCTGGACGGGTAAGGCTGGGCGGGGCGGACAAAAATCTTCGTCCGAAGATTTTTACCCGCGCGATGGCAATCGCGCGGGAGGAAGAATTTTCGGACGAAAATTCTTTGGATCAGATTGCGGAGCTGTGTCCGGCCTTCGACAGATCGTAGGCATCGAAGCTGCGCGCGATCATCCGGGTCAGCGGTCGTGCCTCCGGTGGGATGAACAGCCCCTCCTCGGTGATCTCGAGCATGTCGTCGAAGGCCTCGTTCGCGCGCCGGAACATCGCCGACAGCGCGTCCGCATCGGCCCCGTAGCGCGCCGTCAGCTCGGCGGAGTCGATCCGGAAATTGCACATCAGCATCTCGATCATCCGGGCGCGCAGCTTGTCCTCGCCCTGAAAGGCATGGCCACGTGAGGTTGCGAAACGTCCCTCGCGCACCGCGGCCGTGTAGGCCGAGGTTGCCGGGGCGTTCTGCGCGTAGCCCTGCGGAAACCTCGAGATCGACGACGCCCCCAGACCGATCAGCACCTCGGAGGTGTCGTCGGTGTAGCCCTGGAAGTTGCGGCGCAGCTTGCCGGTCTTCTGGGCGATTGCCAGCCCGTCGTCGGGCGCCGCGAAGTGGTCGATACCGATCTCGGCGTAGCCGTCCCACACGAAGAGCCTGCGCGCGGTCTCGAAGAGATCGAGCCGCTCCGAGGGCGTCGGCAGCGCGTCCGAGGGGATCATCTGTTGCCGCTTCGCCATCCACGGCACATGCGCATAGCCGTAGAGCGCAACGCGGTCCGGCGCGAAGGACAACAGCTTCTGCACGGTCTCGGTGATCCGGGCGCGGCTCTGGTGCGGCAGACCGTAGAGGATGTCGGCGTTCAGGCTCGCCACCCCCCGCGCGCGGATCATTTCGACCGCCTGCCGGGTCAGCTCGTAACCCTGCGGCCGGCCGATGGTCTCCTGGATCTGCGCGTCGAAATCCTGCACGCCGATCGAGGCGCGGTTCATCCCGCCTTCGGCCAGCACGTCGAGTCGCTCGCCGTCGATCTCGTTCGGATCTATCTCGACCGAGAACTCGTAGTGATCGGCGAAATCCGCGACCTCCTGCACCTTGCCGATCAGGTCGCGCATCATCTCCGGCGACAACAGCGTCGGCGTGCCTCCGCCCCAGTGCAGACGCGACAGCCTGATCCCGCGCGGCAGATGCGCCTTGAGCATTTCAAGCTCGGCCTTGAGCGTCTCGACGTAGGCGGCCACGGGAGACAGGGTCGCGGTGCCCTGCGTCCGGCACGCACAGAACCAGCAGAGCCTGCGACAGAACGGCACGTGCAGATAGAGCGAAACCGTGCCATTTTCCGGCACCGCCTCGATCCACGAGGCGAAATCGCCCGGACTCACCGCATCCGAGAAATGCGGCGCCGTGGGATAACTGGTGTAGCGCGGGACTTTGGCATCGAAAAGTCCAAGGCGCGAGAGTTGTGTTCGCGTGGTCATGCGCTTACACTTAGAGTTGCGCGAGGGGCCGAACCTTGACCCAGATCAAGCCGACCGAATGGCCCGATAACAGGACTGTGACCGCCATGCTGAACGACCGCAGCCTTTCTTTGTCACCCCACTGCGAGGAATGCCCGATCCGTCATAGGGCTGTCTGCGCGCGCTGCGAGAGCGACGAGCTCGAACGGCTGGAAGAGATCAAGTACTACCGCAAGTTCGAGGCCGGCCAGACCGTGATCTGGTCCGGTGACCGAATGGATTTCGTGGGCTCGGTGGTGTCGGGAATCGCCACCCTGACGCAGACCATGGAAGACGGGCGCACCCAGATGGTCGGCCTGCTTCTGCCCAGCGATTTCGTCGGCCGCCCCGGCCGCAGCAGTGCCGCCTACGACGTGGTGGCGACGACCGACCTGGTGATGTGCTGCTTCCGCAAAAGCCCGTTCGAGGAGATGATGCGCGAGACGCCGCACATCGCCCAGCGCCTTCTTGAGATGACCCTCGACGAACTCGACGCGGCGCGCGAGTGGATGCTGGTGCTCGGGCGCAAGACCGCGCGCGAAAAGATCGCATCGCTGCTGTCGATCATCGCGCGCCGCGATGCCTCGATCAACATGCGCGTCACCACCGGCACGCTGGTCTTCGACCTGCCGCTGACGCGCGAGGCGATGGCGGACTATCTCGGTCTCACGCTCGAGACGGTCAGCCGGCAGATCTCGGCGCTGCGCAAGGACGGCGTGATCTCTCTCGAGGGCAAGCGCCACGTCACCGTGCCGGACATGACCCGCCTGCTGGAAGAAGCCGGCGACGATGCCGACGGCGGGGTCTTCGCCTGAGATCCCCTCAGGGCGCCGGCACCCGGACCCCCGGCAGGGAACGATCCCTGCCCGGTCCGCTCCCCTGCCCCTTCAGACCTTGAACAGGGTCTCGAAGCTGCCCCACATCATGCGCTTTCCGTCGAAGGGCATCTCCATTTCCTTCCAGCGCGGGTCTGTCTCCATCGACTGCCAGCAGCGCTCGGCGCTTTCCCTGTCCGGCCAGAGGATCCACGAGAAGACGACCTTTTCCCCGTCCTGCCGCTTCACCGCCATCGGAAAGGACGTCACCTCGCCGTCGGGCACCAGGTCCTCCCAGCATTCACGCATTTCGGTGGCGCCGTAGTCGCGGAACAAAGGCCAGCTCTTGCGGGCGCTTTCGAGATAGGCGGACTTGTTCTCTTCGGGCACGGCGGCCAGAAAGCCGGATACATAGGTCATGATGCATACCTCCTGTTGCATCTCAAGAGGATAGACACGATACTAGGTTGATATCAACATTATTGACGTGATGGACCCAGACCTTCCGATCGAAACCACCCTGAATGTGCGGGACCGTTGCCTTTGCCTGTCGGTGCAGCGGGCAGCGCGGGCGCTTGCGCGCCGGTTCGACGCGGCGCTCAAGCCCTACGGTCTCACCAACGGCCAGTTCTCGATCCTGATGTCCTTGAACCGACCCGAGCCGCCACGAATCTCGGATCTTGCACCTTTCCTCGCCCTAGACCGCACGACGCTGACAGCCGCCCTCAAGGTGCTCGAGCGGCGCGGGCTGGTCGTCACCGCGGCGGACCCCGCCGACAAGCGCACACGGCGGCTGTCGCTTACCGAGGAGGGGCGCGGGCTGCTCAAGCAGGCCCTCCCGGCCTGGCGGGCGGCACATGACGCGCTTGATGCCGACCTCGACGCCGATCCCGCCACGCTGAAGGCGATGATCGACGCGATACGATGAAGGGCGGCGCCCCTGCAGGCGCCGCCCCCTCCATCTGTCCCTCTTCCGGCAGGCTCAGTGCGCCAGCAGCACCGGCACCTCGGCGTTTTCGAGCATGTTCCGGGTGGCACCGCCAAGGATCGCCTCGCGGAAGCGCGAATGGCCGTAGGCCCCCATCACCACGAGATCGGCATCGAGGTCCTGCACGTGGCGGCAGAGCACGTCCGACACCCGCGGCATGGTCTTCGACAGCACGTCGATCTCGGGCTTCACGCCGTGCCGCGCGAGATATTGCGACAGCGCGCCGCCGGGGTCCGAGCGGTTCGGCCCGTGCTGCGGCGGATCGATGACCACCACGTGCACGTTGTCGGCGGACTGAAGCAGCGGCATCGCAGCCCGCACTGAGCGCAACGCCTCGTTGCTCTCGTTCCAGCCGATCACGACCCGTGACGGCTTCGCCACCGGGCTCACCTTGTCCGGGACCACCAGCACCGGGGTCTGTCCCTCGAAGAGCGCCCCCTCGGTCACCGGTTCCAGCTCGACGCCATGGTCCTTGCCATAGGGCTTCGGCAGCACCACGAGATCCGCGAAGCGGGCACGGCTGGCCACGTGGCGTCCGATGTCGGCAAGCTGGGCCACGCCCTCCTCGACCGCCCAGCGGGCGTCGGTCCGGGCGAGCAGGCCGCGCACCTTGACGGCAAGCGCTTCGGCATCCGCCGTGGCGCGGGTGATGGTCTCTTGCAGGACCATCGCGTTGGCACCGGCGTAGTAGTAGCCGGTCTGTGTCCGGTCGACGCCGAAGCACAGCACATCGAGGTGCGCATCCCAGCCCGCCGCAACCGCGGCTGCGTGTTCGACCGTCGACTGGGCCAGCGCGTCATCCGTCACGACCGTCAGTATCGTCTTGTAGCCCATGTCTTTCGTCTCCTCAGATTTCTCCGGCTTACGTGCCCACTCTACGCCTGCGCGAATGGACACACTTTGACCATGCTCAATCGCCGGAAGGGAAAGCCTTGATACAGATCAAGGAGCGACCGGATCGGAATCCGCATTAACCGGACAGTCTAAAACCGCTCGTGCGGCATCCGAATCGTGCGAGTCAGACGAAGGGACGAACAATGCTCAATTACATCAAGCTCCTCGTGCTGGGTGTGGTCGCGGTCTTCGCGCTGATCGCGGCCAACTACGCACGAGACGTGGCTTACATGGTCCATGCCATCATCATCTTCCTGGTGGCGGCAGGGCTTTTCCTGTGGACCCTGCGCCGCACCGACGAACCCGTGCCCGCCCGGGTGCTCGAAACCTCGTACATGGACGGCGTGGTTCGCTACGGCGTCATTGCCACCGCCTTCTGGGGCGTCGTGGGCTTCGCCGCCGGCACCTTCATCGCCGCCCAGCTCGCCTTTCCGGCGCTGAACTTCGACTGGGCGCAGGGCTACATGAACTTCGGTCGCCTGCGGCCGCTGCACACCTCGGCGGTGATCTTCGCCTTCGGTGGCAACGCGCTGATCGCCACCTCGTTCTACGTGGTGCAGCGGACCAGTGCGGCGCGGCTCTGGGGCGGCAACACGGCATGGTTCGTCTTCTGGGGCTACAACCTGTTCATCGTCCTGGCCGCAACCGGCTACGTCCTCGGCGGCACCCAGTCCAAGGAATACGCCGAGCCCGAGTGGTACGTCGACCTGTGGCTCACCATCGTCTGGCTCGCCTACCTCGCCGTCTTCGTCGGCACGATCGTGAAGCGCAAGGAGCCGCACATCTACGTGGCCAACTGGTTCTACCTGAGCTTCATCATCACCGTCGCGATGCTGCACGTGTTCAACAACCTGAGCATTCCCGTCTCGATCTGGGGCTCCAAGTCGGTGCAGGTGTTCTCGGGCGTGCAGGACGCCATGACCCAGTGGTGGTACGGCCACAACGCCGTGGGCTTCTTCCTGACCGCAGGCTTCCTGGGCATGATGTACTACTTCGTGCCGAAGCAGGCCGAGCGTCCGGTGTTCTCCTACAAGCTGTCGATCGTGCACTTCTGGGCGCTGATCTTCATCTACATCTGGGCCGGTCCGCACCACCTGCATTACACCGCCCTGCCCGACTGGGCATCGACTCTCGGCATGGTGTTCTCGATCGTGCTGTGGATGCCCTCCTGGGGCGGCATGATCAACGGCCTGATGACCCTCAGCGGCGCTTGGGACAAGCTGCGCACCGACCCCATCATGCGGATGCTGGTGATCTCCGTGGGCTTCTACGGCATGTCCACCTTCGAAGGCCCGATGATGTCGATCCGCGCGGTCAACTCGCTGTCGCACTACACCGACTGGACCATCGGTCACGTCCACTCCGGCGCGCTTGGCTGGAACGGCATGATCACCTTCGGCGCGCTCTACTTCCTGACCCCGCGCCTGTGGAACCGCGAACGGCTGTACTCGCTGTCGCTCGTCAGCTGGCACTTCTGGCTCGCCACCATCGGCATCGTGCTCTACGCCGCCTCGATGTGGGTGACCGGTATCATGGAAGGCCTGATGTGGCGTGAAGTCGACGCCAACGGCTTCCTGGTCAACAGCTTCGCCGACACCGTGTCCGCCAAGTTCCCGATGTACGTGGTCCGCGCCCTTGGCGGTGGCCTCTACATCACCGGCGCGATCATCATGTGCTACAACCTCTGGATGACCGTGAAACGGAGCCCGGCTGTCGAAGCCGATGCCGCCGCGGCTCATGCCACCCCGGCCGAATAAGGAGGGCCGAGATCATGGGAATTCTCGACAAACACGGGATCCTCGAGAAGAACATCACGCTGCTGGCGATCTTCTCGTTCATCGTGGTGACCATCGGTGGCCTGGTGCAGATCGTGCCGCTCTTCTACCTCGAAAACACCATCGAGGAAGTCGAAGGCATGCGCCCCTACACGCCGCTCGAGCTGGCGGGGCGCGACATCTACATCCGCGAGGGCTGCTACGTCTGCCACAGCCAGATGATCCGCCCCATGCGGGACGAGGTCGAACGCTACGGCCACTACAGCCTTGCGGCTGAATCGCAGTACGACCACCCGTTCCAGTGGGGCTCGAAGCGGACGGGGCCCGACCTCGCCCGCGTCGGCGGACGCTACTCGGACGCGTGGCACGTCGATCACCTGACCGATCCGCAGTCGGTGGTGCCTGAATCGGTGATGCCGAAATACGGGTTCCTCTCGGCCAGCCTGATCGAGGGCGAGCACATCGAGGACCTGATGCGCACCCACCGCTTCGTCGGCGTGCCCTACACCGACGAGATGATCGAGAACGGCATGCAGGACTTCATGGTCCAGGCCGATCCCGACAGCGACTGGGACGGTCTGCTCGAGCGCTACGGCGAGGACGTGACTGTGAGCAACTTCGACGGCGCGCCGGGCATCACCGAGATGGACGCCCTGATCGCCTACCTGCAGATGCTGGGAACGCTGGTCGACTTCTCGACCTTCGAGCCCGACGCGAGCCGCTGAGGAGGGACCGATGGGACACGAAACCTATAACGCCCTTCGGCATTTCGCGGACAGCTGGGGTCTGCTGGCCATGTTCGTCTTCTTCGTCGGCGTGATCGTCTGGGCCCTGCGCCCGGGCAGCCGCAAGAAGCACGCGGATGCCGCCAACGTCCTCTTCCGCAACGAGGACAAACCCGCCACGGCCGCTTCGGACCACCGGGCAAGGCACTGAGGACACGGGACATGAGTGACGACAAGAAAAACGACCACCAAGAATACGAGACCACGGGCCACTCCTGGGACGGAATCGAGGAATACAACAAGCCCCTGCCCAAGTGGTGGCTGATGATCTTCTACGCCTGCATCGTCTGGGGCATCGGCTACTCGATCGCCTACCCGGCGTGGCCGGGCGTGAAGACCGCCACCGCCGGCCTGCTCGGCTGGTCCACCCGCGGCAACGTGGAAGAGGCCATCCAGCAGCACGAGGCCGACCTCGCGCCGATCAACGAGCAGCTCGCCTCGGTGGAGCTGACCGCGATCAACGACGACCCCGAGCTCGGCACCTATGCCAACAACGCCGGCGCCGCGGTCTTCCGCACCTGGTGCGCGCAATGCCACGGCTCGGGCGCCGCGGGGGCCAAGGGCTACCCCAACCTGCTCGACGACAACTGGCTGTGGGGCGGCACGATGGAGGACATCCACTACACGGTGTCGCACGGCATCCGGAACGAGGACGATCCCGACGCCCGCTTCTCGCAGATGCCGGCCTTCGGTCGTGACGGTCTGCTCAGCAACGAGGAGATCGAGCAGGTCGTGAACTACGTGATGAGCCTCTCGGGGCAGACACCGCCGTCGCCGGACATGGCCGAGGCGGGGGCCGAGGTCTTCGACTTCAACTGCTCGGCCTGCCACGGCGCCGACGGTACCGGTGACCGCTTCCAGGGCGCGCCGAACCTGACCGACGCGATCTGGCTCTACGGCGGCGACTACGACACGCTGCACGAGACCGTCTACAACGCCCGTTACGGGGTCATGCCCCCGATGGGCGGCGCCGAGTTGAGCGAAGCCGAGATCCGCGCCGTGGTCACCTACGTCCACGGGCTGGGCGGGGGCGAAGCCTCGGAAGAGTAAGCCCTCGCAAGAGACACCTTCGGGCCGCAAGGCCCGGAGGCCGGCGCCGGTGCCCCATCCTGTTCGCGCGTTTCCAGGGGCACCGGCGTCTTTTTGTCTGTGCCGGCCAAAGCCGGATCACATGAGGGTGCGCCAGCATATGAGCCGCCGCGCACGCCGATCAAGCCCGCACCGCTCCAAACATCACGGAACATGCATCTTTCGCTCGGGGACGCGGCGAAACCCGGCACCGGCGTCAGTCGCGCCGCTCCGACTTCTGCCCGGCAGGCCTGCGGCGGGTGCCGGCGATCCGGGTCTCGGGCACCACGGGACGCTCGCGGCGCGCGGGGGTGTTTTCCATAAGGCTCGCCGTCATGAAAGTTTTCGCGTAGATACCGAGCATGGGTCATCTCCTTCCTGTTCGCTTCTGCCCTTGCAATATCGCTTTCGGGCCCCTTTCCTGCGAGTCAGGAAATCTGACGACATGTAAGCTCACCTGACATGGATTGGTCCGCACTCCCTCCCCTCTCGGCGCTGCGCGCCTTTGCCGCCTATGCCGATCGCGGCTCGGTGGCCGAGGCCGGGCAGGCGCTCAACGTGAGCCACGCGGCGATCAGCCAGCAGATCCGCAACCTCGAGACATGGCTGGGCGTGAGCCTGCTCGACCGGAGCGGCCGCCGGATGCGCCTCACACCCGAGGGCGAGCGGCTGGCGGCGTCGCTGGCCGAGGGTTTCGGCACGATCCTCCACATGACCGACGAGCTGACCGGGCGCGATGCCGACCGTCCGCTCGAAATCTCGGCCACGCCGGGCTTCGCCGCGACATGGCTCATGCCACGGCTTCCGAGCTTTCGCGCACGCCACCCCGACGTGAGCCTGACGCTCGATCCCTCGGCGGCGGTGCGACAGCTCGAACCCGGCGGGCTCGACGTGGCGATCCGCTACGGCAACGGCGACTGGACGGGGGTCGAGAGCGCCCTGCTCGTGGAGTCGCCGATCGTCGTGGTCGCCGCGACCACGCTTGTCGGAGAGCACGAGATCCGCTCGCCCGCCGACCTGCGGCCTTTCCCGTGGCTGCAGGAACTCGGGACCAACGAGGCGACCGAGTGGTTCGCCGAACATGGTGTCAGCCAGGACCGCAAGCACGGACTGACCGCGATGCCGGGCAACCTGATGATCGAGGCCGCGCGGCAGGGTCAGGGCGTGGCGATCACCGCGAGGCTCTTCGTCGAACCCGACATCGCAGCCGGCCGGGTGCGGCTGCTGTTCGAGGACCGCCGCAAGAAAGGCTACTACCTCGTGACCCGGCCCGGCGTGATGCGTCCGCCCCTGCGACACTTCGTTTCATGGCTTCGGCGGGAGGCGGCAAAAGCTTCATCGGGGATGTAATTATTGATGCAGGTCAAGGTTCCGACCCGGCCGCGGCGCGAAAAGGAGCCCAAACAGGCAAACCGAGACCGGAGCGATTCCCCGTGGCCGATACCCAACCTTCCGCCCCTTCCCTCTATGAAGCGCGCGAGCCGATCTTTCCGCGCCGCGTGAGCGGGAAATTCCGCAATCTCAAGTGGGTGCTGATGGCGGTCATGCTGGGCATCTACTACATCACGCCGTGGCTGCGCTGGGATCGCGGGCCGGCCCTGCCCGACCAGGCGGTGCTGCTCGACCTTGCCGACCGCCGGTTCTTCTTCTTCTGGATCGAGATCTGGCCGCACGAGTTCTACTTCGTCGCTGGCCTGCTCGTGATGGCGGGGCTCGGGCTGTTCCTCTTCACCTCGGCGCTCGGACGGGTCTGGTGCGGTTATGCCTGCCCGCAGACCGTCTGGACCGATCTCTTCATCCTCGTCGAGCGCTGGATCGAGGGCGACCGCAACGCCCGCCTCCGCCTGCACCGCCAGAAGAAGCTCGACGCCCGCAAGATCCGCCTGCGGATCACCAAGTGGGTGGCGTGGTTCCTGATCGCGCTGTTCACCGGCGGCGCCTGGGTGTTCTACTTCACCGACGCCCCGACCCTGCTGGTCAACCTCGTGACCGGGCAGGCGCACCCGGTGGCCTATACCACCATCCTCGTGCTGACCGGCACGACCTTTGCCTTCGGCGGCTTCGCACGCGAACAGATCTGCATCTACGCCTGCCCGTGGCCGCGGATCCAGGCGGCAATGATGGACGAGGACACGCTGACGGTCGGCTACCGCGAATGGCGCGGCGAGCCGCGTGGCAAGCACCGCAAGGGCCCCGGTGCCGAGAACCTCGGCGACTGCATCGACTGCCGCGCCTGCGTCAACGTCTGCCCCACCGGCATCGACATCCGTGACGGCCAGCAGATGGCCTGCATCACCTGCGCGCTCTGCATCGACGCCTGTGACGATGTCATGGACAAGATCGGCAAGCCGCGCGGGCTGATCGACTACCTCGCACTGTCCGACGAGACCCGCGAACGCGAGGGCCACGCGCCCCGTCCGGTCTGGAAGCACGTCTTCCGCCCGCGCGTGATCCTCTACACGGCGCTGTGGTCGCTGGTGGGCGTCGGCCTGCTCGTCGCCCTGTTCCTGCGCCCCGAGGTCGAGATGACCGTGGCGCCGGTGCGTAACCCCACCTTCGTGGTGCTCTCCGACGGTTCGATCCGCAACACCTACGACGTGCGGCTGCGCAACAAGCACGGCGAGGACCGGCCCTACGCGCTGTCGATCACCGACAACCCGGCACTGCTGATCTCGCTCGAAGGCGAAGACGACCTTGTCGTCGACGTGCCGGCCAACGAAACGTATCTTCAACGCGTCTACGTGACCGCCCCCGGCGGCACCCCCGAGGCGCAGGCCGAGCGCACCGACTTCACGCTGCGGCTCGAGGACACCACGACCGGCGACAGCGCCGAAAAGGAAACGGTCTTCAACGGACGGGACAACTGATGACACGCGAATTCAAGCTCACCGGCTGGCACGTCCTGGCCATCTTCGTCGGCGCCTTCGGCGTCATCATCGGGGTGAACGTCGCGCTGGCGTGGAACGCCGTCGCCACCTTCCCCGGGCTCGAGGTCGACAACTCATACATCGCAAGCCAGACCTTCGACGACCGCCGCGAGGCGCAGGAGGCGCTTGGCTGGACGGTGGAGGCCAGCCACGACGGCGAGCGCCTCGTGCTCGCGATCACCGACGCCAAGGGCTACCCTGTCCAGCCGAAGATGCTGACCGCCAAGGTCGGGCGCACCACCACCGTGCGCGACGACCGCACACCGGATTTCCGGTTCGACGGGCGCGCCTATCTTGCCGCCGACGATCTCGCCCCCGGTTACTGGAACATCTGGCTCGAGGCCGAGGCCTTCGACGGCACGACGTTCCAGCAGCGCCTGGAACTCTACGTCAAGGGATGACCCGATGACCGCCGCCCTGCGTCCGCCGGCCTCGGCCTGCCCCGCCTGCTCCGCCGCCCCCGCCGCCGAGGCACTGGCCGCGGCGCAGGAGCCCACCGACAGCACCGTCGTGCTCTCGCTGCCCACCATCCACTGCGCGAACTGCATCCGCGCGGTGGAAGAGGCGCTGGCCGGCACGCCCGGCGTGCAGTCCGCGCGGGTGAACCTGACCATGAAGCGGGTGAGCATCGAGGCCGACGCCGGCCTCACGGCGGCGGATCTGATCCCGGTGGTCACCGGCGCGGGCTACGAGGCGCATGAGCTCGACACCGGCGCGCTGTCGGCCACGCAGACCGACAAGGCGGGCCGCGACCTGCTGATGCGGCTCGCCGTGGCGGGCTTCGCCATGATGAACGTCATGCTGCTGTCGATCTCGGTCTGGTCCGGCGCCGAGGGGCCGACCCGCGACATGTTCCACTGGATCTCGGCGGCGATCACCCTGCCGACCATCGCCTTCTCGGGGCAGATCTTCTTCCGCAACGCCTGGTCGGCGCTCAAGGCCGGGCGGCTCAACATGGACGTGCCGATCTCGCTCGCGATCCTGCTCGCGGTCGTGACCTCGCTGTGGGAAACCGCGCTGTCGGGCGAACACGCCTATTTCGATGCCGCCATCGCGCTGACCTTCTTCCTGCTGACCGGGCGCTACCTCGACCATCGCACCCGTTCCATCGCGCGCTCGGCCGCCGAGGAACTGGCCGCGCTCGAGGTGCCGCGCGCCTGGCGCCTGACCGCCGAGGGCGAAGAGCAGGTCTCGGTCGCGGAACTTGCCGTCGGCGACCTGCTCCGTGTTCGCCCCGGCGGCCGGATGCCGGTCGATGGCGAGATCACCGAAGGACACTCCGAACTCGACCGCTCGCTGCTGACCGGCGAGACGCTGCCCGTCTACGCCGCCCCCGGCACCCGCGTGAGCGCCGGCGAGGTCAACCTGACCGGGCCGCTCGTGGTCCGCGCCACCGCCGTCGGCCGTGAGACCTCGCTGCATCGCATGGCCGATCTCGTGGCCGTGGCGGAATCGGGCCGCGCCAACTACACACCGCTCGCCGACAAGGCCGCGAAGCTCTACGCGCCCGGCGTCCACATCCTGTCGGCGCTCGCCTTCATCGGCTGGTTTCTCTACACCGCCGACTTCCGCGTCGCGCTGAACATCGCGGCGGCCGTGCTCATCATCACCTGCCCCTGCGCGCTCGGCCTCGCGGTGCCGGCGGTGACCACCGCCGCCTCGGGGCGGCTGTTCCGGAAGGGCCTGCTGATCAAGGACGCGACCGCGCTCGAACGGCTCGCCGAGGTCGACACCGTGGTCTTCGACAAGACCGGCACGCTCACCTCGGGCACGCCGCAGGTCACCAACATCGACGATTTCACCCGTGCCGACCTGCAGATCGCGCTGGCGCTTGCCGAGGGCTCGGCGCACCCGCTCTCGGTGGCGCTGACCGCCGCGCTGCGCGAGGCCGGCCTCGCGCGCGCCGAGGTCGAGGACATCACCGAGGTGCCCGGCCATGGCACGCAAGGCAGGTGGCGCGACCGCACCGTGCGGCTGGGCCGTGCCGCCTGGACCGGCGGCGGCCAGTCCGAGCTGACGTCGGCCTGGCTGCAGGTCGGCGACGGCCCGGCGCAGGCGTTCACCTTCACCGACAGCCTGCGCGACGGCGCTGAAGAGGCCGTGCGCGGTCTCGTCGAAGCCGGCAAGCGGGTGATCCTGATGTCGGGCGACACCACGGCGGCGGTCGAGGCGCTGGCGCGGCGGCTGGCCATTCCGCAATGGATCGCCGAGGCGCTGCCGCAGGACAAGGCGACACGGATCAGGGCCCTGTCCGACGATGGTGCAAAGGTGCTGATGGTCGGCGACGGGCTCAACGATACCGCCGCGCTGGCGGCAGCGCATGTGTCGATCTCGCCCGCCTCGGCGCTCGACGCGGCGCGGGTCGCGTCGGACATCGTGCTTCTGGGCAACGCGCTCGCACCGCTGCCGGAGGCCATCGCCACCGCGCGCCGCGCAACGAAGCGCATCCGCGAGAACTTCGGTATCGCGACGTGGTACAACGTCATCGCCGTGCCGCTCGCCATCGCGGGATTGTGCTCGCCGCTGATCGCCGCATTGGCCATGTCGGCCTCGTCGATTACCGTTTCGCTGAACGCGCTGAGACTGAGGTGATCCGATGAATATCCTGCTCTACCTGATCCCGATCTCGCTGTTTCTCGGCGGTATGGGACTGGTGTTCTTCATCCTGACGGTGAAGACGAAGCAATACGACGATCCCGAGGGCAACGCGCAGCGCATTCTCTCGGGGCAGTACGACGACGCGCCGAAGCAGGACTGAGGCGCGGCTGGCCGCGAGGGTGTGAGGGGGCTCTGCCCCCCGCCTTCGGCTCCCCCCGAGGGTATTTGGAAAGAGAAGAAGGGCGGAGGGTGTCCGGTTGCGGACGCCTCAGGCGCGGAGGATCATGTCGGCGGCCTTTTCGGCGATCATGATCGTGGGCGAGTTGGTGTTGCCGCTGACGATCCGCGGCATCACGCTTGCATCCACCACCCGCAGGCCGCCGATGCCGCGCATCCGGAGTTCCGCGTCGAGCGGCGCCGCGTCGTCGGCGCCCATGCGGACCGTGCCGACCGGGTGGAAGATCGTCGTGCCGACGTCACCGGCCGCCTGCGCGAGCTCCTCGTCGCTCTGATACGCCGGGCCCGGCTTGATCTCTTCGGGCGCGTATTTCGCCATCGCCTGCTGCGCCATGACCCGGCGCGAAAGCTTGATGCTGTCCACCGCCACGCGCCGGTCGCCTTCCGTCGAGAGGTAGTTCGGCGCGATCACCGGGGCCTCTTTCGGGTCGTTCGAGGCAAGGCGCACGGTGCCGCGGCTTTCCGGGCGCAGGTTGCAGACACTCGCGGTGATGGCCGGATACTTGTGCAGCGGCGAGCCGAAGGCGTCGAGCGACAGCGGTTGCACGTGGAATTCCACGTCCGCGGTCTCGAGCCCCTCGCGCGACTTGGCGAAGGCGCCGAGCTGCGAGGGCGCCATCGACATCGGGCCCGAGCGCCGCGCCACGTATTCCAGCCCGATCGCCATCTTCCCCAGCAGCGAGTTGGCGAGCTGGTTCAGCGTTTTCGCGCCGGTGAGCCGCCACGAGCAGCGCAGTTGCAGGTGGTCCTGCAGGTTGCCGCCGACACCGGGCGCGTCATGCGCCACCTCGATGCCCTGCTCGCGCAGGATCTCTGCCGGGCCGATGCCCGACAGCTGGAGCAGATGCGGCGAGTTCACCGCGCCCGCCGACAGGATGACATCGCCGCCCGAGCGGGCCTCGCGGGTCTGCCCGCCCTGCTCGTAGCGCACGCCGACAACCTTGCGGCCCTCGAAGATCAGGCCCAGCACATGCGCGTGGGTCTCGACGCGCAGGTTCTCGCTGTCGGTGGTGCGCAGGAAGGCCTTTGCGGTGTTCATCCGCCAGCCGTTGCGCTGGTTGACCCGGAAGTAGCTGACGCCCTCGTTGTCGCCGGTGTTGAAGTCATCGACCTTGGGGATGCCGGCCTCGGCGGCGGCATCGCGCCAGTCGTCGAGCACCGGCCAGTGCAGGCGCTGGTTCTCGACCCGCCACTCGCCGCCCGCGCCATGGTGTTCGCTTTCGCCCTCGACGAAATCCTCGGACTTCCGGAAATACGGCAGCACGTCGTCCCAGCCCCAGCCGGCGAGGCCCATCTGCCTCCAGCCGTCGTAATCCGCCGCCTGCCCGCGCAGGTAGAGCATGCCGTTGATCGAGGAGCATCCGCCCAGCACCTTGCCGCGCGGGTAGATCAGCGAGCGGCCGTTGAGCCCCGCGTCGGGCGCGGTGCGGTAGCACCAGTCGGTCCGCGGGTTGTCGATGCAGTAGAGATACCCCATGGGCACATGGATCCAGTGGTAGGTGTCGCGCCCGCCGGCCTCGAGCAGCAGCACGCGGCGGCCTCCCTCGGCCAGCCGCTTGGCCAGCACGCAGCCCGCGCTGCCCGCACCGATGATGACGTGATCCCAGGACATGACTCCCCCCTCCGGCAACCCGATTTCAAATGTCTGACATTTGATATGTCAGACATTTGAAACCGGCGCAAGCGGACCCTTTACGCCGCGACAGCACGGCGCAGAACGGGTGTGCCGGGGCAGTTCAGACCGGCAGCGCGGTGGTCTTGAAGACGGTGCGCAGGGCAAAGCTCGACTGCATCTGCGCCACCCCCGGCAACCGGGTGAGATACTGGCGGTGGATGCGCGCGAAATCCTCGGTATCCTCGGCGACGACCTTGAGGATGTAGTCGGCGTTGCCCGCCATGAGGTGGCATTCGAGCACGTCCGGCACCAGCGCCACGGCCTTTTCGAAGGCCTCGAGCACCTCGTCGGCCTGCGCGCTCAGGGTGATCTCGACGAAGACGGTGGTGGGCATGTTCATCCGGCGCGCATCGAGCAGCGCGACGTAGCCACGGATGAACCCCTCGGCCTCGAGCCGCTGCACCCGCCGGTGACAGGCCGAGGGCGACAGGTTTACCTGTTCCGACAACTCGGCGTTAGACATCCGCCCCTGCTTCTGCAGGACGCGCAGGATGCGGCGGTCGATCTCGTCCGGTTCCATGGTGGATTCTTTCGTCGAAGCGGGCATTTGTCGAAGGTCCTGCGCATGAGATGCCGCGCAACGCACCAAATCCGCGCGGAAATTGCAAGCGGCGCATGCGACGATTACCGTGAAAACAGACGGGAGGATAGGCTCATGCAAATCGGTTGCCCCACGGAAGTCAAAGCGCAGGAATTCCGGGTCGGTCTCACGCCCAACGCTGCGCGCGAAGCCGTGGCACAGGGTCACGACGTGCTGATCCAGAGCGGCGCCGGGCTTGGCGCCGGCTTCGAGGATGCGGACTACACCGCCGCCGGCGCCCGGATCGTGCCGGGTGCGGAAGAGGTCTTTGCCGAGGCGGAGATGATCGTCAAGGTGAAGGAGCCGCAGCCGGCGGAGCGCGCGATGCTGCGCGAGGGCCAGCTGCTCTTCACCTACCTGCACCTCGCCCCCGATCCCGGCCAGACCGAGGACCTGCTGCGTTCGGGCGCGACCTGCATCGCCTACGAGACGGTCACCGACGCGCGCGGCGGCCTTCCGCTGCTGGCGCCGATGTCCGAGGTCGCAGGCAGGCTCGCACCGCAGATGGGCGCCTGGGCGCTGCAGAAGGCCAACGGCGGTCGCGGCGTGCTGATGGGCGGCGTGCCCGGCGTCGGGCCGGCCAACGTGGTCGTGGTCGGCGGCGGCAACGTCGGCACCCACGCGGCCCGCATCGCGGCCGGAATGGGCGCCGAGGTCACTGTGCTCGACCGTTCCCTGCCGCGCCTGCGCTACCTCGACGACGTCTTCGGCACGACCTTCCGCAACCGCTACAGCACCGAGGGTGCGCTGGCCGAACTGCTGGCCGAGGCTGACATGGTGATCGGCGCGGTGCTGATCCCCGGTGCCGCCGCGCCCAAGCTCGTCAGCCGCGCGATGCTCGCCGACATGAAGCCCGGCGCCGTGCTCGTGGACGTGGCCATCGACCAGGGCGGCTGCTTCGAGACCTCGCACGCGACCACCCATGACGACCCCGTCTACGAGGTCGACGGCATCCAGCACTACTGCGTCGCAAACATGCCCGGCGCCGTGCCGCGCACCTCGACCATCGCGCTCGGCAACGCCACGCTGCCGTTCATCCTCGCACTGGCCGACAAGGGCTGGCGGACGGCCTGCGCGGAGGATCCGCACCTGCGGGCCGGGCTCAACGTGCACGCCGGACGGCTGACCAACCTCGCGGTGGGCGAGGCGCTCGGACGCGACGCGATCACCCCCGAAGAGGCGCTGAAAAACGGCTGAACCGGCTGGCGGTGGCGGGCCCGCCCGCCGCCGCATCGCTCAGAGAACGACGATGCCGCTGTGCTTGGCCTTGTGCTCTGGCTCGACGTGGATCGTCACGCGGCTGCCCTCGAAGGCATGATGCAACGCCCCCTCGATCCGGTCGCAGATGTCATGCGCCGAATCCACGCTCATGTCGCCCGGAACCACCAGGTGGAACTCGACGAAGAGCACCCGCCCCGCGCGCCGCGACCGCAGGTCGTGCGCCTCGACCGCGCCCTCGGCGTTGTCCGAGATCAGCACCCGCATCTGTTCGACCTCGTCGTCGGGAGCGGCCTCGTCCATGAGCCCGCCGACCGAGCCGCGCATCACCTGCCAGCCCGACCAGAGGATGTTGACCGCCACCAGCGCGGCGAGCGCCGGGTCGAGCCAGTACCATCCGGTGAGCACCGCCAGCACCACGCCCACGGTCACCCCGATCGAGGACACCACGTCCGTGAGCAGGTGCTTGCCATCGGCCAAAAGCGCCGGCGAGCGCAGCGCCCGCCCCTCGCGCAGCAGCACCCAGCACCAGATGCCGTTGAGCACCCCCGCCCCAAGGTTGATCGCGAGCCCCGTCCAAGGTGCCTCGATCACACGCGGATCGCGAAAGGCCCCCCAGGCCTCGTGCAGGATGAGAACGGCCGCGATGACGATCAGGGCGCCCTCGAGCACCGCACTGAAATACTCCGCCTTGTGGTGGCCGAAGGGATGGTCGGCGTCGGGCGGCTGCTGCGCGATCCGCAGCGCGATCAGCGCCGCCAGCGCCGTGGCCACGTTGACGATGCTTTCCAGCGCGTCCGACAGCAGCGCGACGGAGCCCGTCAACCACCAGGCCAACGCCTTGATCGCGAGCACCGCGAGGCCCACCAGCACGCTGCCGTAGGCGATTTTCATGGCTTTGCTCATGGCATCCCCTGCGCACCCTCTGCGCGTCTGCGGGCCTGATAGCGAAGCCTCCCCCGCCGCGCAACCGAGCCGGCATCGCCGGAGGCGCAAGCCCGCCTCCCGCTCCGGCGAAAGCCCGGCACGGGCGGCGGGGCGTCACTTCCTGAGGGCGTCGCGGATCTCGATGAGGATGTCGAGCTGCGAGGGCCCGGTCTTCACCTCGGGGGCAACCTCGTCGGGCTTCTCTGCCGCCGCCTTCACCCGGTTCACCATCTTCACCAGAACGAAGACCACGAAGGCGATGATGAAGAAGTTGATCACCGCCATCAGGAAGCGCCCCACCGCGAAGACCGGCGCCCCCGCCTCCTTCGCCGCGTCGATCGAGACGTAGTCGCCGCCGTCGAGCGCGTAGAACCATCCCGAGAAGTCGATGCCACCGGTAAACAGCGCGATGATCGGGTTGAGGATGTCGCCCACCAGCGACTGCACGATCCCGGTAAAGGCCGCACCCACGATGATGCCCACGGCCATGTCCATGACATTGCCCTTGGCGATGAAGTCCCGGAATTCGTTGATCACGTCTGCGTTCCCTCTCCCGCTGCGCCCGACCGCGGCGATTGACCGGATCGGCGAACGCCACAGCTTGCTCTCATGTGTTCCACAAGCCGGGCGCCGATGGAACGGGCAAGATGGCCGATCGCGGGCCCGACACCACCATATCCGGAGAAAGAAACGTGACCGACCTGTCGCAATTCCCGATCACTGCCCGCTGGCCTGCGGCCCATCCCGACCGCATCCAGCTTTATTCCTATCCCACGCCGAACGGCGTGAAGGCGGCCATCGCGCTCGAGGAGATGGCCCTGCCCTACGAGGCCCACACCGTGCCGCTCGGCGACGAATACGTGAAAAGCGCGGCCTTCACCTCGCTCAACCCCAACGGCAAGATCCCCGCGATCATCGACCCCGACGGCCCCGACGGCACGCCCTTCGGCCTTTTCGAAAGCGGCGCGATCCTGCTCTACCTCGCCGAGAAGTCCGGCCGCTTCCTAGGCGAGACCGCGCGCGAGCGCCACGAGATCCAGCAATGGCTGATGTTCCAGATGGGCGGGACGGGCCCGATGTTCGGCCAGCTCGGGTTCTTCTACAAGCTGGGCGGCGCCGAGATCGAGGACCCGCGCCCCCGCAACCGCTACATCAACGAGGCCAGGCGCCTGCTCGGCGTGGTCGAGACCGCGCTCGACGGTCGCGACTGGATCGCCGGCAGCTACTCCGTCGCCGACATGGCGTTGGCGCCCTGGCTGCGCGCCCTCGACTTCTACGGCGCCCGCGAGGTCACGGGATGGCACGACCACCCCAACTGCGTCGCCTACCTCGAGCGCTTCCTCGAGCGCCCCGCGGTGCGGACCGGCCTCGAGATCCCGCCGACCGCCTGACCCCAAGCCGCGCACCGAGGTACCACGCCCCGGCTTCTTCTCTTTCCAAATACCCTCGGGGGTGAATTGGCGCGGCACGCGCCAAGAGGGGGCAGCGCCCCCTCCCGCGCCGCCGCGCGACCCGCGCGGCGGAAAAGGACCGGGCCCGAGGCCCGGCCATCGCTCACCCGAGATCTTCGGGCAGCAGCGCGTCGGGCATGTTCTGGTAGCAGACCGGGCGCAGGAAGCGGCGGATGGCCAGCGTGCCGACGGATGTCGCGCCGAAGTTGGTCGAGGCCGGGAACGGGCCGCCGTGGACCATGGAGTCGCAGACCTCGACGCCGGTGGGGAAGCCGTTGACGAGGATCCGGCCGGCCTTGCGCTCGAGCACCGGCATCAGCC
>MDTG01110610.1_pt1 | contig 66693 bp, 65 predicted proteins | sample 811421 | NCBI WGS metagenome assembly MDTG01 (sample SAMN05326645, study PRJNA326480) | marine metagenome | isolation source: seawater | place: Pacific Ocean: South East | collected 2011
ACGGCGAAAGCAAAAACAGATCAGACATGGCAAAGCTCCTTTGCCACTCTGAATCACGTCTTCGTCTTCAATGCAAATTAATAGGTCCTGACCCTAGACGCCTAGTTGTCATAAATAGAACTCGCACCAATGGCAGCTCGTGGGTGACGATGCGAACAGATTGAATGTCCGGGGTTGGGGCGCAAAACCGACATTTCTGCAAGCTGGATATCGACTTCCATTCCGTTCCCGCGCTTCGTTAGCGACATGAACGATACCGACGCCAAAATTCCCACCGAGACGGCCGCTACCTTGTTGCGTGCCGCCTGCCTGATCATCTTGGACGCTGCTGAGAAAATGGAGCTACCGGCGGAGCCATCGATCGCTGATCTCCATTCCCGGATAGAAGTGGTCGATGACCTGGCCGTTCAACTGGGCGCGATTGCAAAGACCGCCCAAGTCGCGGCAAATCACTCTCGCGAATAAGTTCGCCGACCCTTCACATTCCATTCGACTTCTCGAGCAAACGAAGCATTTGTGTGCTCACTGGATCGCGGCCGGATTGATCGGCTGCTGCCCCGGCGACGCGCTCGACCGGGGCGCTGGGTGGTGGGAGCGGCACGTCGCTGTTCCGATCAAAGGAGAACCACCCATGACAAAGGAATCCACAACCAAGCCCAAGCGCCGCTATGCGCGCGTTCCCGAGAAGAGCGATGCTCGTGACAAGCAAGCGACTGCACCTGCTGAGGCTGCGGCACCGAAGCGCGAAACGAAGATCGGCAATGTGATCGCCCTGCTCGAGCGCAAGGAAGGTGCAACACTCGAGGAGATGACTGAGGCGACTGGCTGGCAGAAGCATACGACCCGCGCCGCTATGACGGGACTGCGCAAGAAAGGCCACGAGATCACGCGCGACAAGCGCGGCGACGTGACCTGCTATCGCATCGCGAAGGGCGCCTGATCATGGCAAGGCTCGATGACCAGCTGCAAGAGCTGGATGCCTTGGCGAAGGCAGACCTCAAGGACCGGTGGGCAAAGCTCACCGGTCGCCCGGCCCCCAAGGTCAGCGAGAAGCTGCTGCGCCTCGCCCTCGCCTACGAGATACAGGCCAAGGCGCTCGGCGGGCTGCCACGCAAGACCCGCCAGCGGCTTGACCAGGTTGCCGCGGCACCGACCACGACCAAGGACATCCGCCCCGGCATGCGGCTGGCGCGCGAGTTCGGCGGCAAGCTCCATGTCGTGAGCGTCGGTGACAACGGCGAGATCACCTGGAACGACCGCGAATGGCGATCGCTGAGCGAAGTTGCCCGGGCCATCACCGGCACGCGCTGGTCGGGACCGGCGTTCTTCGGCCTGAGGCAGAAGAGGAAAGCAGCATGAACAAGGTTCGCTGCGCCATCTACACCCGCAAGTCGAGCGAGGAGGGCCTCGAGCAGGATTTCAACTCGCTCCATGCCCAGCGCGAGGCCTGTGCAGCCTACATCCTCAGCCAGGCATCCGAGGGCTGGTCGCTGCTCCCGGACGAGTACGATGACGGCGGCCTGTCTGGCGGGACGCTCGAGCGCCCTGCCCTCCAGCGGCTGCTTGAAGACATCAGCGCTGGCAAGATCGACATCGTGGTTGTGTATAAGGTCGATCGCCTGACACGCTCGCTGCTCGACTTCGCCAAGCTGGTCGAAACAATGGACAAGGCCGAAGTGAGCTTCGTCTCGGTCACCCAGTCGTTCAACACGACCAACTCCATGGGACGGCTCACGCTTAACATGCTGCTCTCCTTTGCCCAATTCGAGCGGGAGGTGACCGCCGAACGCATCCGCGACAAGATCGCCGCCTCGAAGGCCAAGGGCATGTGGATGGGCGGCAACCCGCCGCTGGGATACGAGCCCGAGGGACGAACACTCGCCATCGTCGAGGACCATGCCGCACTCATCCGCGGTATCTACAGACGCTACCTCGAGATCGGCAATGTCCGCCTGCTCAAGCAACAGCTCGATGACGAGGGCTTGCTGGTACCCGAGCGGTTCACGTCGACCGGTCGCCGGATGGGAGGCGTGCACTTCACCCGCGGGCAGATCTACAAGATCCTCTCCAATCCGATCTACACCGGCAGGATCGAGCATAAAGGCGAAGTCTATGATGGGCAGCACGATGCTATCATCGACGATGAACTTTGGGACGCGGTGCAGACCAAGATGGAAGAGAACCGGCAAGGCAAGCAGGCGGGCGCTACCACTGCTTCGCCGAGCCTGCTGGCAGGGAAGGTATTTGACGAGTCTGGTGGGCCCTTGGTGGCCAGCCATGCCTGCAAGGGGAAGGTACGTTACCGCTATTACGTCAGCAGGGCACTGCAAAACGACGGCGCAAACACGAACGGCGGACTGAGAATCCCGGCTCGCGAAATCGAAGCAGCTGTAACGACCAAACTTGCCGAAGCCTTCTCAGACCCACTCACACTGCTCGCATCGCTTCAAGTTCCCCTCGAGCGCGCGCTGATCGAAACCGCCCGTGCGCACACGGACAACCTTCTGCCAAGGATCAAGCGCCGAGAGCAACAGCTCATGGCAAGACTGATAGGATCGGTGACGGTGCTGCAGGACGAACTCCGCGTGCACCTCGACGGAAAGGAGATCGGTGATGCCCTGGGCATCGGTGATCAGTCTGCGACAACCGAAGAAATCGTCCTCACAAGCCCAGTGCGACTCAATCGCTCGGGCATGGCGATGCGGCTCGTCGAGCCGGGTGGGACCGGCACCGTCGAAAAGGTCGACCAGCCCTTGGTTGACTTGCTGGTGCAGGCCCGAAAATGGTGGGCGCGACTGGAAGACGGCGAAACCACGATTGCCGAACTCGCTCGTCAGGAAGGCATCAACGATTCCTGGATCAGCCGTGTTGTCCGACTGAACTTCCTTGCCCCATCTATCGTCACTGCGATCCTTGAAGGTCGGCAACCGGTACAGCTGGATGCCACATCGCTCACGACTGGTGGAGTGATACCCGCTGCCTGGGATGAGCAATCCCGAGCGCTCGGCATCAACTGAATTCCGGCAAATCGAAATTCAGACGGGCGGCGTGGGGAGCGCCGCCCATCTCGTTCCGCCGACCGGCCTCCGCGAACCATCAAAAACCAAGTCCGGTGTGGCGAAAAGCGCCGCAGAGAAATCCGGCAAATATCGCCATAATGGCGCAGTATTGCCATTCTCTCACACCGGAGATGAGGGTGAAAAGGCGCGGAAACGCGACCTTTATAGGCAGTTTTTCTATTTTATATCAACTATTTAGACTAGGTGGCGGAGCGGGAGTCCGCCCAGATAATCTTATAAACAATTAATTTCTGGTCTTATTTTCTTACATATTGGTGATCATACCCACATTATTTCCCACACTTTGCAGCCGTCACTGCTGGAATTCCAGACGAGGTCGCGACCACCAAGAACGACCGGGGGACTCAAAACCCGGATCCAATACCTTGGCCAGTATGTGAGTGCACTGCTAACAAATTGATATCGGAGGGCCATTCCAGTCATTCGGTAGCGAAACTCTTTCCCTTTCCAGTGCTCGCTGAAACGAAGGGAGCGCTTCGATGTCCGTAAGATGGCGCAGGACAGCGGGATAGTCGTCGAGCGAGAACTGACCAGCGTGAGCCGTCGTGTAGAACCAGTAAAAATAGACATCAGTGATTGACCAATTTTTACCGTACCACCACTGCTCTTCTGCCAGTCTGGCTTCGAGTTGATCAAGACAGTCAGCGAACAGTTCCCTCCCCTTCTTGCGCACAGGTTCCGGATCACCTGTGATCCAACGTTTCGGCATCATGTTGGCGCGGACAAAGGGATGCCAGGTGGAAGAAATCCAGACGAGATCTGAAATCTGGCGGTAGCGATCGAGCGGATTGTTTGCTTCGGGGAGCAATCGTGCCTCGGGAAAAGTATCATGCAGCCAGAGAAGGATTACTGCATTTTCCGTTAGTAATTTGTCGTCAATCAACAGGCCAGGCACCTTGCCGCGCGGATTTATCTCAAGGTATTCAGGCTTCTTCTGAGCCTGCGCGAAAATGTTCACGAGCATATCATCAAATGGGATGCCAATCTATTCAAGAGCTGTCATCGTTACCCGCGAGCAAGCACCGGGCGAATGAAATAAGGTCAGCTTTGTCATTCAGGTTTCCTTCGCGCGCTCGTCGGTATTTGCACATTCTCGACTAATCCATCCTCAATAGGCTTCCGAACTTGCGCTAGTCATCATACCGGCAGACCGACATAATTCTCAGCAATGCTGGTCTGCGCAGCGTGACTTGAGGCAATGTAGTCCAGCTCGGCAACCTGCATGGCGCGCTCGAACCGGCCATCTTCGGGAAAACGGTGCATCAGCTTGGTGAGCGACCAGCTGAACCGTTCGCTCTTCCAGACGCGGGCCAGCGCGGTGTCGGAATAGGCTGTGATGGCATCACTGTCCGACCTTTTGAAGAATCCAGTCAGGGCCTCTGCCGCGTAGTGCACGTCGCTGGCGGCAAGGTTCAGGCCCTTGGCCCCGGTGGGTGGCACGATGTGGGCACTGTCCCCGCAAAGCAACAGCGAACCGTGGCGCATCGGCGCGAATACGAAGCTGCGCAGCGGGGCGATGCTCTTCTCCAGCGCCGGGCCGCGCGTGATGTTCGCCGCCGCTTCCGGGCCGAGGCGGATGGCAAGTTCATCCCACAGCCGTTCGTCGCTCCAGTCTTCCACCTTGCCGGTCAGTGGCACATCGACGTAGTAACGGCTGCGCGTCTCGCTTCGCATAGACGCGAGGGCGAAGCCGCGTTCGTGATTAGCGTAGATCAGCTCATGGTTGCACGGTGGCACGTCGGCCAGGATGCCCAGCCAGCCGAACGGATACTCACGCAGGTATTCCTCGCCGACGGTGTCCGGGATCGCCTTGCGGCTCGGTCCATGGAAACCGTCGCAGCCGACGATGAAGCGACAATCGACCCGGTGCTGCGTTCCATCCTTGGTGTAGGTAACGTAGGGCGCATCACTCTCGACATCGAACAGCGCTGTATCCTCTGCCTCGTAGATGACCTCAAGCCCGCGTTCCTCGCGCGCGTCCATCAGGTCGCGTGTCAGCTCGGTCTGGCCGTAGACCACCACCTGTTGCCCGCCGGTCAACTCAGCAATATCGATACGGATCAACCGCTCGCCGTCTGCGAGATTGAAGCCATCGTGCGGCAGGCCCTCTGCCTTCAGGCGCTGGTCTAACCCCAGCCGCTCCATCAACGATACCGTGATATTCTCCAGCACACCCGCTCGGATGCGACTAAGCACGTAATCGGGGGACCGGCGCTCCAACACCACGCATTCGATCCCTTCCGCGCGCAAAAGATGGCCAAGCAGCAGGCCCGCGGGGCCGGCACCGATGATACAAACCTGGGTCTTCACGGATCACTCTCCTGATTTTTGCCCAAAAGTGCCGCGCCGGACGGATTTTGAAAGGGACAGACCCGCCCTTCATTTGTATATTTGGGACATGACGCCTTCGCCCCGCCCCATACCCGTCTTCAGCCTGTTCGGTGAGGATGTGGAAGAGCGATTACCCGAATACTTTCATTGGGAGACGATCGAGACGCGGAGTGCGGGCTATCACTGGGAGATCGCCAGCCATCGGCACCCTACCCTGTTTCAGGTGCTTTTCCTCAAGGAAGGGACCGCGGAAATAGCCCTCGATCGGACGACCACCAGCGTAGAGGCGCCCGCGCTGGTGATCGTGCCCGCCGGGCGCACGCATGGGTTTCGATTCTCGGACCATGCGGACGGGCTGGTGATGACCGGGCGAAAGGCATTCCTGCAATTGCTTGGCGCGAGCGATCCGCTGCGCCGTGCCATGAACCATGCTCAGGTGGTTTTGCCGCCAGTCGAAGCGACCGATCGCCTTGCAGGTCTCGCCGTGCAGTTGCTGGCTTGCGAGGTCATCGCCGCCGACGCCAACAGCACGGCCCTGCGCGCCAATCTGGCCGAGGCATGGCTGCGGCTCGCCATTAATGCGCGTGACGTCGCTGGCGAGGAAGAAGGTCTTTGCGAAAGGTTCAAGACACTGGTGGAGCAGCACTGCCACGAGCATTGGACAGTACAGGCCTACGCCCGCGAACTGGGTTGCACCCCGCGCACGCTCGCACGCGCAACGAGGGAGACGCTCGAACTCTCGCCGCTGGAATACGTCAACCGCCGTCTGGCGAGCGAGGCGCGACGGCTGCTCAATTTCACCAATGCCACCGTGGCGCAGGTCGCCGATGCGCTCGGCTTTGAAGACCCGTCCTATTTTTCGCGGTTCTACCTCAGGATGATCGGTCGGCGCCCCAGTGCGGAGCGCCGGCAGACCAGTCGCCCCTAGATCGGGTAGTGTCCCGGTTCGGTTTCGAAGGTGATCCAGCGGGTTTCGGTGAATGCGTCGATGCCTTGCTTGCCCCCGAAGCGGCCATAGCCTGAGGCCTTCATGCCGCCGAACGGCATCTGCGGCTCGTCAGACACGGTGGAGGCATTGACGTGGCAGATGCCCGCCTCGATCTGCCGCGCCACTTTGAGGCCGCGCGCGGTGTCTTTCGTGAACACCGCTGACGACAGGCCATACTGCGTGTCGTTCGCCAGTTCGATCGCGTGGGCCTCGTCCCGCGCGCGGGCGATGCCGACGACAGGGCCGAAGCTCTCGTCACGGAACAGCTTCATCTCGGGTGTCACCTTGTCGATGAGGTGCGCTGGCATCAGCACGTTCTTCGTCGTCTCGCCGCCCACCAGCAGTTCCGCGCCCTTGGACTTGGCATCCTCGATCAGCGAATAGCAGTGATCGACGGTCTTCTTGTCGACAACGGCGCCCAGCGGTGTCTTGCCTTCGGTCGGGTCACCCACAGGCATGGTCTTCACCTTCTCCGCGAACTTGGCCGCGAACTCGTCGGCCACGGCATCGACCACGATGATGCGCTCGGTGCTCATGCAGATCTGGCCCTGGTTCATGTAGGCACCGAAGGCTGCGGCCTTCACCGCCTCGTCGAGATCGGCGTCTTCCAGAACGATCATCGGCGCCTTGCCGCCCAGTTCCAGCAGCACGGGCTTCAAGTGTTCGGCCGCGCGCTTGGCGATGATCTTGCCGACGCCGGTGGAGCCCGTGAAGTTGATGCGCTTGACTTGCGGCGCATCGATCAGCGCACCGACAACATCGGCGGCATCGGCAGGCGCATTTGTCACGACGTTGACCACGCCTTCGGGGAAGCCTGCCTCGGCAAAGGCCTCGACAATCAAGGCATGGGTGCGCGGGCACTGTTCGCTTGCCTTCAGGATCACGGAGTTGCCGCAAGCCAGCGGCACGGCGATGGCGCGCACGCCAAGGATGATCGGTGCATTCCACGGGGCAATGCCCAGCAGCACGCCAACCGGCTCGCGCAGGCCCATGGCCACGGTGCCTTCATGGTCGGACGGAATGACCTCACCGGAAATCTGCGTGGTGATGGCCGCAGCTTCGCGCACCATGCCCGCCGCCAGGCCAAGGTTGAACATGGCCCAGCCAGCCGTCGCGCCGATCTCACCCATCATGGAGGCAACGAAGTCATCCTTCTTCGCCATCAGCGCATCAGCTGCCTTGTTGAGCACCGCGCGACGCGCGTTCGGCCCCATTTTCGACCAGGTGGCGAAGCCTTCCTGCGCCTTTGCCGCAATTGCGGGGATGTCTCCCGGCTGCATCGCTTCAGCCGACGAAGCCACTTCGCCGGTCATCGGGTTCAAACGCTCAAACTGCATCGATCTCTCCCCAGCTCTGCGGATCAGGCAGGCTCAATCGCTCGCATCTGGTTAACCGAAATCGCGATCCCCGGCCCGGCAAATTCGACCAGTTCTGCCTCTACGACCTCAAGGATGTCGAGGTCAGCAACACCGTTTACGACGTGGAAGGTCGTTGGCAATTGCTCAAAGGTGGCACGGTGCCAGGCGACCTTGCCCGTGCCGATCCAGCGGCGATAGTCGAAGCCATCCATCACGATATTGCCGGCTGCCGTCCCCTTTGGGGCACCTGTGGTAACGTAAGCCACATCCGCGCCTTCACAACCGCCTGGGCTCGTGCGCGGCATATACTTCCAATAGAGTTGCGGCCCGCCACCTTTGCCAGACTCGGGGAAGACCTTTGCCGGGTTCTCTTCTTCAACCATGCCTTCGAGCTCCATGTCGAAGAAGGTAAAATCGAACCAGCTCGCAGAACCCCTGGCTGTTCCTTGCTGGCGATCCCATTCGATATCGGGGGTGTCGGCAAACAGTTTCGGAAAGCCCAGTTCCTCGCGCCCGGTCATAATTGCATCCGGGCGGCCTTCCCACAGTACGGGGCAGAAGCTGCCTTCGATAATCTCGTCCTTGCCACGATAGGTGACGGGGAAGTTGAGCAGGACGATTCCGTAGCCACGTCCGGCCAGCCAGTAGAGGTTCTGCCATTGGGCACACGAAACCGAAACGATCGGGTCACCCCGCAGCGTGAAACCGGGTGGCAACAACTTTTCCAGCTTGGCCGGATCGGTCCGGTAGGCGACCCGCATCCACACGCAGCTCATCTTACCGGTCTCTTCCAGTTTCCACATCCGGCCATCGGGATGCTGACGAGGACCGGGAGCCGGTCCGAAAACCGTGGGCATACGATAGCGCGAGGGATTTCCCGCCTGATCCATAAGAATTCCTCTCCAACTCGATTGTTTCTGCGCTCTGGCCAGGCCAGGAAAAGCGAAAGACAGTCGTGCCTCACCTTGATTGGGCTTTTTGGTCATTATTGGAACATTTGGTCATTTACAAGACAGTTCCGTGTTTCGAGCAGATCAATTGGACCGATGGTTGAGAACTGGACCGGCTCTGCGGGAAGGGTATAAGAACGATCTGTGAGGCGTAGCAGGACAAAACCCGAAGTGAGCAAGCCACAAGACAAGGCCAGCGGCAGCAACAGGATGGACCGACGGCGGTTGCGCACCCGCACGGCCTTGATGGGAGCGGGACAGCGGTTGTTCGCCGACAGGCATTTCGACGGCGTGACGATTGACGAGATCGTCGATGCCGCCGATGTCGCAAAGGGCAGTTTCTACAACCACTTCGAAGGCAAGGAAGGGCTCGCCCATGCCATTATCGAACTGGTGCAGGGCGATTGCGAACGCGAAGTGTTCGCCGTCAATCGCGATGTCACAGACCCCTCGACCCGCGTGGCACGGGCAATGGCGGTCATGATCCGCTACGCCAAGGAACACCCGGACCGCTACCGCGCCATGGTAGCCCTGACGGGACGGCAGGCAGACATGAATGCACCGATAAACGACGGTGCGCGGCGTGATATTGAGCAAGGCCTGTCCGCTGGCCAGTTCAAGGACATCCCCGTGGAGATCGGCGTCGCGATGATGCAGGGCATGATTGCCTATGCGGTCGAATACTTCGCCACCGAACGTCCAGCTGGAGCACGCAAGACAGTAGGCAAAGACATGGCGCTGATGCTGCTTCGCGCGCTGGGCGTGCCAAGCGACGAGGCCAAGCCAATTGCCGCGAAAGCCTTCGAAGATATCATAGACTCCCGGAGCACGGTCGAGCCCGACCCCGACGTCAGCTAAAGCAAGTCACCGTCCGCATCGTAAGGGGGCATGTTCGGTGGACGGATATGTGCGACGCCTTCGGCGTAGGGCGCGGATTTCATCTGCACCAGTTTCTCCAGGGGGTCACCCTTGCGATAACGCGCAAGCAGCACCTCCCGATCGAAATCGACACCGATGGGGTTCTGATCGAAATAACCCCCCTGCATGAACTCATCGGCTTCTTCCATGGTCATGTTGTCGAACTGCGTTTCGATCTGGTTGCCGTCGGGATCGCGGTAATAGATCGACGTAGTGAAGCCGTGGTTGATGCACCAGTCGGGCTGGATACCCAGTTCCTTCAGCCGGACGTAGTTGGCCAGCAAGGCGCCCATCGTGGGATAGGTAAAGGAGAAGTGTTCCAGTCCCGCGGCACCATGCTGCACGTCATCGACATGTGGCAGGTTCAAAATCACGACCCGGTGGTGTTCGTCGTCATAGCGCAGGAATGCCGCCATCTGTCCTTCGTGCGCCACCCTGGCGTTCAGCAGCGTAAGGTAAAAATCGCGCATGACTGGCAATTGCCGGGTGCGCAGCACGATATGGGCGAACTTTTCCGGACTGCCGCCGCCGCTGGCGACCAGTTCATCGCGGTTCCGCTCTTCAATCACCGTCATCGCATGTTCCCTCGTCTTCAGATATTCTGTTCAACCGATTTCGATCACGCCGACCCAGCGGCTTTGCAACATCGTCACCACCTGCTCGAAACGGACGTCACCATCGGCGTCGAGAACTTGCAGGGTCATTTCGCGCTGATCGGAAGCGATCCCGTCGAGGCGGAAGTCGCCGAAAGCATCGGTGACGCCATCGTATGAAGTGGCACCGGCCGCGGCCGACAGCCGCACGCGTGCTCCTGCCACGCAATCCTCGCGTCCATCGGTAACGCGGACTACGGTTCCGCCAAGAAACTGGCTGGTCAGCGCTTCAGCATTTCTGAACCACAACCGTGATCGGGCCCCCTTGGCCGCCGGCGGCTGCGAAAGTCCTTCATCGGCAGCAACGCTGTCCATTTCGCTGTCGCTTGCCTTTACCGCGTAGAGCGCCCGCGTCGGGCAGACCTGGACCGCACGAGGTTCGGGCCATCCCGCGTCGAGCAAGTGCGCATCGAGCGAATACTTCTGCGCGACCTGTTCTTCCTCGTTCCAGTGGATCTTGCCGTAGGGACATGCCTCCACCAGTTCCGGTCGGCCTTGCGCCTTTACCGGATCGATGATGACCACGCCGTCGGCCCGCTGCGAAATCGCATCGCGCGTGGCTTCGATGATGCACGGCGCATCAGCGCACTGGAAGCAGGTATCGGGATAGTGCGTCACATCGATCATCGGTGCAGCGCCGCGTTCGTGACGTTTCAGGCTGAACCACAGGTCGCCGTGTTGCGGTGCCGGCGCTGAGTATCCCTCGTGCCGGTTGAACAGGTATTCGTCTTTGGTCGCCAGCACGCAATTGTTGCACGAATTGCAGCGCGCGGCATCGAAGATCAATTGCCACTGGCTCATTCCGCCGCCTCCTGCAGGGCGTCCGCATCCCACTTCTCGACCTCGACCAGGCACAACGATCCGGCCGAAGCGACAGTGCCTTCGGCCTGCATCCGGTTTGGCGTGAGCATGTTGACGCAGCCGCCAATGTCGGGAGAAATGCCCGGTTCGCCCAATGGCTGGTAGCTGGCCGAACTTTCGTATGAATGGGCAACGCCCGCCACCAGCCGGCTGGTGACTTCAGCGGCGCAGATGACGCTGCCGTGATCGTTGAACACGCGCACCAGTTCGTGATGGCCGATACCGCGCGCGGCGGCATCATGTTCGGACAAGCGTAGAATGTGGTAGTAATGCCCATCGATCAGCACACGGTGATCTTCGAGGTCTCCGATGGCGCTGCCCTTGCCGTCCTGCGCAGTGTGGAAGCTGAACCGCTGATGCGGGGTGAGCAGCTGCAGCGGATAGGCCGGATTGCGATCTCCATCCCCGCCGAAGATCGGGGTGTAGCGCATCAGTGCTGGTCGGTCCGGCCGCTCGGGCTGCAACCGCTTGAGACTGCTCGGCACGAATTCGAACTTACCGGACTGGGTCTGCAGGCCATGAAGGTATTTCTGGCTGTAGCCTCCCGGCAGGGGAAACGGTTCAGGCAAGTCCTTGGTGCGCCCTTCATAGAACCAGCGCATGTCGACCGGAACCTTGCGGTCGGGCCGTTCGGGTTCGACCACGAAATAGCCCTTCTTGCAGAAATCCTTCCAGCTGATCTTCTCGGCGATGTCCGAACTGTCGAACACGCGCTTTGCCCAGTCGAGCTCGGAACAACCTTCCGAGTAGTATGCCCCCAGCCCCAGCCTTTTGCAGATGTCCCAGAAGATCTGGTAGTCGCTCTTGCTTTCGCCCAGCGGCTCGATGCACTTGTGCTGCAGGGCGATCACGCGATGGTTGAGCTGCGCCTGCCAATGGAATCCGAACCCCGAGGAATTCGACCACTCGCCGATGTCGAAGCGTTCGAACTGGGTGCAGGCGGGCAGCACGATGTCGGCAAACTGCGTCTCGCCCTCGTTCCAGATCGACTGCGTCACCACGCATTCCAGTTCGTCCGACTGGTACATGTCGACGTAGCGCGAACTGTCCGCCGTCGTGCCCATCGAGCTGGCACCGTAGCGATAGAGCATGTGGATCTTCGAGCAGCCCGGAGCAGGGTAGAAATAGGGGCGGAACTGGATTTCAGCGCTGGTCGGCTCCAGCAGGTAACCTTCGGCAAAGCCCTGCGTGATCGCTTCGGGCAGGCGCTGGCGCGGAACGATCTGCGGCACCGGGTTCATCGACAGCAGGTGCGGCATGCGCACGTAGTTATTGGTGGCAGAGCCCGTCGCCTGCAACTCGCCCGAGATGCCGCCTTCGCCATAGCCCGGGAAGTAGAATTCTAGGTCTACCGGGGTGCCGGTGGTCAGGTTGCCGAAATTGACGCCCGGCTTTCCCCACCCCTGCATGGCCATGAGCATGACCATAGCGCGCGCCCACTGGATGCCGCTGGCGTTGCGGCAGGCCCCGCCGAAGCCTCCGCCGTTTACGCCGCAGCCGAGGTAGGTTTTCTTGGACGCCCACAGCCGCGCCAGTGCGCGGGCTTCGCGCGCGGGGATGCCGGTTTCGGCCTCTTGCCACTCCGGCGTCTTGGGCGTGCCGTCGGTTTCGCCGAGGACATAAGCCTTCCACTCGTCGAAACCGGTGGTGCGGTTCTCGACGAAGAAATGGTCGTATGTGTCTTCGGTGATCCACACATGCATCAGCGCCAGCGCCAGCGCAGTGTCGGTGCCTGGGCGGATCCCCAGCCACTTGCCGCCGGTAAATGCAGCCGTGGGCGAATAGTGCGGATTGATGTGAACGCACTCGATGCCGAGTTCCTTGGCCCACAAGCGTCGCTCGCTCGCTTCGGTGCCGCCATAGGCGCCGAACTGGCTTTCCGGATCGCTCGACCAGTAGACCATCAGCTCAGCGTGCTCGAGCGCGTCTTCGACGCCGCCGTATCCCGCCGTCGCACCCAGCCGCATGGAATTGCCGTAGTGGTGCATCGCGCCCCAGTACCAACCTTCCCAGCTATCTGGATTGAGCATCACCCGGGTCACGCCCACGGTGTTACCAAAGCGCATCATGGCGGACAGGTAATAGCCGACGTTGCCCCACTGGTGGTGCGAGGGGTGTGCCAGCGCGATGGCTCCGGGGCCGTGGACCTGCTTCTGGCGAAGGATTTCCTTCGCCACGATGTCCAGCGCTTCGTCCCAGCTGATCCGCTCATAGCCGGACTTACCGCGGTTCTGCGGATTGCGCTCGCCATCCGGATCCCAGTCGACCCGCTTCATCGGGTAGAGCAGACGGTCTTCGGAATAGACGGTGGACTTGAACGCCAGGGCATGCGGCGCGACATAAGCTTTCCGGCGCGGGCTGAATTTTTGCCCACGCACCTGCATTTCCCAGGTCTGCGGATCGTCCTTGTCGAATTCGATGATGGTCGTGCGCAGCATACGCCCGTCCTTCACATAAACGAACAGCGGACCGCCATTGGTCATCTGGGTGTAGCGGACCGAGCCGTCAGCCTGCGGCGTGCCCATTTTCCAGCCATGGGAATCGAGCTTGGCCGCAAGTTGCGCAAACCAGGCGATGACCTCATCGTCGCCCTCAAGAATGACCTTGAAATTCTTGCCTGCATGGATGACGTCAGCGTAGTTGATCGGCGGCGTCATCAGCTTGATCGCTGTGGCGACATCCTTGAACCGCATGGTCATGTCAGGCGACGGGTGCACGCCCGCGGCACTACTGATCTCGCCGCCGGTGAAGGTGAAATGGCGCGCGATGGAGTTGTCGCCGAGGCGGATCTGGACGACTGCATCGCGGGAAGAGAGAAACTGGCGAAAGCTCTCGCTACCCTTTGCCTTGAACGCAAAGAGCTTGGGCAGGGCAAACAGTGTCGCCTTCAATCTTGTAGACTTGAGTGACAATTCGGATCAGCTCCCGGTTACGCCAAGTGCGGAGCGCAAGTTCTGGCAACACATTTCATTGCAACAATCCGTGCGCCCTCCACACCATGGCTGAACGATTATCAAAAGTACGACACCAGGCTGAGCGACAATCTTCTCAACAGCAGGACCGGGTACAAAGAACCTCGATCCGAGAGAGAAAATGACCGACAGCCCTCTTCAAACAAACGACGAAGAATAGCCGGCCCAGCGCCCGAGCCGTACGATGACCACCAACGGGCGAAGCAAAGCCGCCCCGGCCAATCGCGCAGCCCCGCCCGGTTGTAGGAATGGCATCGTCCGATGCGGAGATCTGGCGGTGAACACCAAAGTGGAACATCATACTTAATCAACAAACAAAGCTTTGTCGGCGGTATGCCAGCTAACCATGACGGCTTCACCGCTCGTTGACGAAGCGATTCTCGATGGCCCCGAGTCCCTCGATCGCCACCCTCACAACGTCACCTTGGCGCATGAAGCGTTCGCTGGCGATCCCCACACCAGCAGGCGTACCGGTGGCCAGGATATCGCCGGGCTCCAGCGTCATGACCTAAGAGATGTAGGCGATCTGGTCGTAGATATCGTAGATCATGTCTCCAGTGGTCGACCGCTGCCGCTCCTCGCCGTTCAGCTCCAGCGTCAGCATCAGGTTGTGCGGATCCTCAATCTCGTCGTCGGTGGTGATCCACGGACCAATCGGACCGTGCGTATCGAAGCTCTTGCCGAGCGTGTAAGTGGGTGAGCGGAACTGCCAGTCGCGTGCGGTGACATCATTGGTGACGAAGTACCCGGCGATCACCGATCGCGCATCTTCTCGCGAGACGTGGCGGCAACGCTTGCCAATCACCACCCCCATCTCGGCCTCGTAGTCGACCTTGTCAGGCGCCGATTTGGGCACCTGCACGGGCGCGAATGGTCCGTTGATGCAGCTAACCTGCTTGTTGAACCACAGCTGGCTTTTGGGCACAGGGACACCAGCGGCAGCGGCCTCGTCTGCGTGAGCCTGGTAGTTCATGCCGATGGCGAGGAATTTCTGCGGATCGTCGATCGGAGCGAGCAGCTCTACTTCGGCGAGACTATGGGTGACGACATCTGCAGCTTCGAGCGCTGGCCGAAGTCCGTCAATCCGCTGCAGCAGCAGCCGCATGGAATTGCCGCAGTTGTCAGCAACAGCACTGAGATCGATCACTTGATCACCGACGATCTTGGCCAGACGTGCCCGACCGTCCACCCTGAAGCGCGCGAGCTTCATTCATCTCTCCTCTGAACCACGTATTTCGTGCCGGAATCGAGCTTAATGACTATCAAGTACAACGGTGACTGTCTAGTCTAAAATATTGAAACAAGCCAACTTGGAATCCATGCCAGGCATCAGACCTGTGGAGTTGGCAACCTGGTGGGCGACGCTGGCGCGAGAAGGGAGGGAAGAGTGAGACCAACGAAGCGCAAGGGGGACTTGCATTGCGGTATCGCGGTATCGCGGTATCGCGGTATCGCGGTTGATCCTGCACGAAAATGTCGCTCACCAGTTTATTGATGGCTATACGTCTCTGGCGAAGTCGATCCGGCTCGGAGATCCAGTGAATAGTGAAACTGAGATGAGGCCACTCACTTCGCGGGTCCGTCACGAACGTGTGATGAAATATGTCGAAATTGTACGGGATGGGGGCGGAGAAATCGTTACAGGCGGTAGAGCACCAGAAGATTTTGCCCTGCGGTCAGGCCATTTCGTCGAACCGACCTGTTCTACCTCTGAATGTTAGCAATCTGGGAAATACGTCACCATATGGGAGGCCTTGGACAACATTCTTGGTGCGATAATTCGTTCTTCATGCCGCCCGGATCGCGATTTTCATCGTGTTCCGCCCTCTGCAATTCCAGATAAATAAGACCGAAGCATGCCTGACACTGGAGCTACAGCCCGACCGTCTTTGAATCAGTGTAGACAAGATCAAAACGTGTCGGCAATGCGCAGCGCATATGACTTCAGTTTGGGTAGAAATTCATTTTCCATTTGCTCGACGCGAATACGCTGCGCCGACACTGCGACATTAAGGGCTGCAACGAAGTCATTTCGCAGCACGATTGGCACTGCAATGGAACGTAAGCCAAGCTCGAGTTCTTGATCGACAAGAGCATAGCCAGAGTTCCTTGTTCTTTGCACTAGTAAGCGCAGCTTGTCCTTATCTGTCTCGGTTTTGTGGGTGAGGCTCGTACAGGCGACTGCTTGCAGATACGATTCTAGCTCCAGATCCGAACAGGCGGCCAACAAAACGCGGCCCATCGACGTCGCATATAACGGCAGCCGACTGCCGATCTTGAGATTGATTGAAATGATCCGCCTGGTTTCGGCACGTGCGATGTATCTCACCACCCTGCCTTCCCTTATTCCGATGGAACAGCTCTCGTTCAGTTCGTTCCGCAGATCGTCGAGAAACGGCTGCGCCTTAATCGGAAGGGAGTCCGGCGAGAACAAGCCATGCCCCAGCAGCAAGACATCGTTGCTGGGCATGTATCCCTCGTCGCTCCTGCGCAGATAGCCCAGCTGCGTTAGCGTGTAGAGGGCCCGCCGCGCTGCGCCGCGACTTAGCCCCGTGCGACGTGCCAAATCGGCAAGGCTGGCAGGACCGCTCAACGTGTTGACCTCACCCAGGACCAGCAAGCCGCGGGCCAGCGACATCATAAAGTCCGGGTCACCGCGGAAACGATCTAGATCGAGCGACATGGGAACCTCGAGAATACGTCCGATAATCGGACGATATATTCGATTATCGATTGACTCAAGCCCGTCCCTCTTTGAATTGCGCAACCCGAAGAGGACTTGATGTGATGAACAAGGTGCGCAATTCGGCGCTCGAGGCGATCGATCAGATCACCGATGGCGCCGCCATCATGATTGGCGGCTTCGGAACGGCCGGCATGCCGGTCGAACTTATCGATGCACTGATCGCCAAGGAGGTCCGCGACCTCACCATCATCAACAACAACGCCGGCAACGGCGAAACAGGCCTGGCCGCTCTGATCCGCGAGCGGCGTGTACGCAAAGTCGTCTGCTCGTTCCCGCGCCAGTCTGATTCTCATCATTTCGACGGGGCCTACCGCCAAGGCGAAATCGAGCTCGAACTGGTACCTCAGGGCAACCTTGCGGCGCGCATCCACGCGGCAGGCTCTGGCCTCGGCGGCATTTTTACGCCTACCGGCTACGGCACGCTGCTGGCGGAGGGCAAGGAGGTGCGCGAGATTGACGGCAAGAACCATGTCTTCGAACTGCCGCTGCACGCGGACTTTGCGCTGATCAAGGCGCACCGCGGCGATCGATGGGGAAACCTCGTCTATCGCAAAACGGCGCGTAACTTCGGCCCGATCATGGCCATGGCGGCGAAGTGCACCATTGCCCAGGTCGCAGACATCGCGCCGCTTGGAACGCTAGACCCCGAAACAGTGGTGACGCCGGGCATCTTCGTCCAGCACGTTGTCGCCGTTTCCACGCAACCGCAGGACCTGGCATGACTCCCCGCACACGCTCGGACTTGGCCCGCAGAGTGGCGCAAGACATTCCCGAAGGCGCATATGTCAATCTTGGTATTGGGCTGCCGACAATGGTGGCAAACTATCTTCCCGCCGACCGTGAAATTTTCCTGCACACCGAAAATGGCTTGCTGGGAATGGGGCCTAAGCCGCCCGAAGGCGAGGAAGATCCCGACTTGATCAATGCAGGAAAACAGCCGGTCACCATCCTTCCGGGCGGCTGTTATTTCCATCATGCAGACAGCTTTGCCATGATGCGCGCGGGCCATATTGACCTGTGTGTGCTCGGCGCCTTCCAGGTCGCCGTAAATGGCGATCTGGCGAACTGGCATACCGGCGCTCCCGATGCTATCCCTGCCGTTGGCGGGGCCATGGATCTTGCCATTGGCGCGAAGAAGACCGTGGTGATGATGGATCTGTTCACCCGCACTGGCGACTGCAAGCTGGTGCCAGAGTGCAGCTATCCAGTCACTGGACTTGCCTGCGTTTCGCGCATCTACAGCGATCTTGCCGTACTCGATATGATCGATGGCGAAGTCCGCGCCACCGAACTGGTCGAAGGGCTTTCGCTGAACGAATTGCGCCGCATGACCGGCGTGGACGTTATCGACGCCCGATGATTTCCCGGCGGTGCCAAAGCAAGAGGAACTCCGCGTGACCCAGGCATTCATCTGCGACGCCTTGCGTACACCTGTCGGACGATATGGCGGCGGTCTGGCTACTGTGCGCGCCGACGATCTTGGCGCGTTGCCAATCCGTGGCCTGCTCGAACGCAATCAGGGTTTGTCAGCGGAAGCGATCGACGAAGTGTTCTATGGCTGCGCAAATCAGGCGGGCGAAGATAATCGCAACGTGGCGCGCATGTCCGCCCTACTCGCCGGCCTTCCGGCCACCGTTCCGGGCGTTACAGTCAATCGCCTGTGCGCATCAGGGCTCGAAGCGGTCGGTTCAGCAGCGCGGGCAATCCGGGCAGGCGAAATGGACCTCGCGATTGCGGGTGGTGTAGAGAGCATGTCGCGCGCGCCGTTCGTGGTTGGCAAGGCGGAAAGCGCTTTTGGGCGCACCCAGCAGCTGGAAGATACGACCATGGGCTGGCGTTTCGTAAATCCAGCCCTCGACGCAGTGTATGGCACGGAGACCATGCCGCAAACGGCGGAAACCGTGGCAAAGCGATTTGGCATTTCGCGCGCGGATCAGGACTTGTTTGCCTTGCGGAGCCAGCAGCGGGCCGCAGCAGCGCGCGACAACGGATTTACAGCGCGGGAGATCATCGCTGTCGATGCTCCGGCAGGCCGCAAAGGCCAGGTCGTTCGCTGCGATCAGGACGAACACCTGCGGCCGGAGACTACGCTGGTGCAGCTAACTAAACTTCGTCCGCTATTTAGTCCTGAAGGTACGGTCACTGCCGGAAATGCTTCGGGCATCAATGATGGGGCGGCCGCCATGTTCATCGCAAGTGAAGACGCCGCTCGCGTACATGGCCTTACGCCTCGCGCGCGGATTCTCGGCATGGGTTCGGCAGGCATTGAGCCGCGCATTATGGGTTTTGGCCCCGTGCCTGCAGTACGCAGACTACTGGCTCGTCTTGACATGACCATTGAGCAGTTTGACGCCATCGAACTCAATGAGGCCTTCGCCAGTCAGAGCCTTGCCGTGCTGCGGGAACTCGGCCTGCCGGACGATGCCGCGCAAGTGAACCCGAACGGCGGCGCAATAGCACTTGGACATCCGCTGGGAATGTCTGGCGCGCGACTGGCAATGACCTTGGTCAACCAATTGGAACAGGGCAATGGGCGGTTCGGCCTGGCGACCCTGTGCGTTGGTGTCGGCATGGGGCTGGCGCTGGCGGTCGAGCGTGTCTGACCGGGAGCAAACCACGTCTTCGCGTACCGGAAATTCATGCGGCTACAATGCCGGACAAATCCTGATGAAATCCTCGACCACTTGGTCAACATGCGATTCTATCTCGGTCCGGTCGAGTTCTTTCACGACTCCTGCCTCCCGGTAAAGCATGTGCTGATACAATAGCATCGCGAAAAAATAGGTCGCGGCCTTGTCGATGTCCCGACACTCGATCGATCCTTGATCAACGAAGTGGGCAAGAGCGGTGCGTAGGTAGCGCAGTCCGACCTCAGGCCCCCGTTTCAGGAACGCACGCGCGCCTGCGCCATTCCGTTGCGCTTCGAAAAACACCAAACGATGTACTGCGATGCTCTTCTTGCTTTGGGCTGCGGAAAATATCGTCGTTCCAATAGCCGTAAGTGCTGCACGGACATCAAGCCCCCTGTAATCGACCTCTTCGACCGACTGGATCACAGAAGTCAGCACGAGTTGCACAACCTCCTCGAACAATAGCTCCTTCGAAGGAAAGTGATTGTAAAGCGTCGTTTTTGAACCACCCACTTCCGCGGCGATCATGGCCATGCTTGTGCCCGAGAACCCCTCTCGCAAGAACAGTTCGGCTGCGCGGCTTATAATAGCCTCGCGGTTTCTCTGCTTGCGCGGCCTCTTACCGTCCGTTTTCAAAGCAATTTTCTCCCAGCCAAAGCTCTAACCCTTACGCCCATGTCACCCTGATCGTTTCCCCGCTCGAGAGCCAATGTCAATCTGCGCCAAAGAAATTAAACGATACAGTACGGTTCACTTTTTGATTGACTCGTCCCTTTGGCAGCTCCAGAAAACGAGCAGACGGAAACAGCCAAGACTGTTTCCCGGAGGGGAGAAGAACCATCGCACAAGTGCTGCCACCTGATCTCGGGCCGCGCGAATTTTCGCGTGCAATCGCGGTATGGCGTTCCATCGTCGGGACCGAGCACGTTGTGGACTCGAGTCCCGGACTAGACGGTTATTCCGATGCCTATTCCCCTCTCGGAGCAACTGCTCCACGCGCTTCAGCTGCCGTTCTTCCTGAATCAGTGGAGCAGGTTCAGGCCATCGTCAGGATCGCCAATCAGCATGGTGTGCCACTCTGGCCAATCTCCACTGGCAGGAATCTCGCCTATGGCGGGGCCGCACCGCGGATGGACGGGACGGTCATGCTCGACCTCAAGCGGATGAACCGCATAATCGAGGTGAATGACAAGTATTGTTACGCGCTGGTGGAGCCCGGGGTCACCTACTTCGATCTATATCAGCATATCCAGGATAATGATCTGCCACTCTGGCTATCGGTTCCTGCGCCTGGCTGGGGCAGCGTCTTGGGCAACACGCTCGAGCGGGGGGTGGGATATACGCCCTACGGCGATCACTTCGGAATGCAATGCGGCATGGAGATCGTTCTTCCAACCGGTGAGCTCATGCGAACCGGAATGGGTGCGATGCCCGGCAGTGAATCTTGGCAACTGTTCAAATACGGTTTTGGGCCATCTTTCGACGGGATGTTCACGCAATCCAACTATGGAATCGTGACAAAGTTGGGGACCTGGCTGATGCCGGCTCCCGAAGATTTCCTCTCTTGCAGTGTCTATTTCGAGAACGAAGAGGATCTGGAGCAGATCGTTGAGGTGATGCGGCCTCTCAAGATTGCTCTGGCGATCCCGAACGCGGCAACGATTTACAGCGCTGTGGTCAAAGCGGCGTCGATGGCCGTCCGAGCAGACTTCTTCCAAGGCGAAGGCGCAATGCCTCGAGATGCCTTGCGCAGGATGATTTCTGAACTGGGCATCGGCTTCTGGAACCTGTCGTTCGCGCTGTACGGGCCTACCGCCGTTGTGGAGGGCCAATGGGCCATGCTCCAGCAGGCGTTTGGCCAAATCGCCGGGGCGCGTTTTGAAGCCAAGCGGCTGGGTGACGATCTGCATTATCGGGATCTGCTGCAGGCAGGAATTCCGAACATGGGCGAATTCAACACGCTGAACTGGATTCCCAATTCGGTGCATATGGATTTCTCGCCGATTTCCGCTCTGGATGGAGCGCAGGCGGTCAAGCAATACCAGATGATCTCCGAACGCGCCAACCGCTCTGGCTTCGACTACTTCGGTGCGTTCATCGCCGGATGGCGCGAGATGCACCATATCTTTGCTCTGGGCTTCAACAAATACAACGAAGATGAAAAGTCCCGCGCGCGCGCGCTGTTCGAAGACCTGATCTCGTCGGCTGCTGCTGAAGGCTACGGCGAATACCGGACCCACCTGGCCTTCATGGATCAGGTCGCTGCGACATACAACTTCAACGACAACGCCTCGCTGCAATTCAGCGAAAAGATCAAGAATGCGATTGATCCCAACGGGATCATAGCTCCGGGCAAGCAGGGGATCTGGCCAGCTCGCTTCGCCTCCCGGCGAGGGACGTTGTGATGCCTAGTCTCCCTTCCCTGACCGCCATAGTTGCCTTCCCATTCTTGATGAGTCTGTCGGCTTGCAGCGATCCGCAGGCACTTACCTCTCCGGCGGAGCAAGCGTCATCCGCTGCCGGCGCGATGACGACCCCAATTCACCTGACTCGAAATCCGGATGCGCAAGGTGGGGAGAGGTTGTTTGCGCAACATTGTGCTTCCTGCCACGCACCGCAGGTGTCGCCACTCTATCCCGGGACCTATTCCCTCGCCAGGACCCGGGGGGAGGAATACGCGTTTTTGACCGACCGAACCGATCTGACTGCAGAAGCGGTTATCGCCATCGTTCGCAGCGGCAAGGGGGCGATGCCCAACTTCGGCCAGACCACCATTGACGACGAACAACTGGCCGAACTGGCTGCTTTCATCGCGGATACCGGATCATGACAGATCGCGGAGTCAATCGCCGCCAAGTATTGGGTGCGGCAGCGATGGCCGGTGCGGGATTGGCTGCGACGGCACAGCTTCCGGGTCTTGTGCAAGATCAGGCGCGCAGGGGGCTGCTTCTTGCCCAAGATAGCGGTCCCGAAAGTCTTGCCATTGCCAGGGTGCTGACTTCCGGTGGGGTCAAGCCATTCACGATCGGCTGGCAAGACTTTGTCGGGACGGTACGCATTTCCTCGCGCCTCCTCGAGATGGAAACGCTGTCGCTCCTGTTGCCTGCGGCCAATAGCTTTGTTGTCTCATCTATCTTGGATGACCTTGGTTTTACCCAGCGTTTCCGCCTGGCGGGCAACGTGTCGCAAGAAACGCCTGCACCAGGTGGTGATCCGCAGCTGGCCATGTTGGCGCACAAGGCTTCCAGAAAGAACCACGACTGGCTCAGCCTGTGCGAGGAGGTTGCCTGTCTTGCCAACGGGATTCCTTTCCGCGGTTCGCCAAGGCTCGCCGCAGCGCGTGAGGTAAACGCAACCAACCTTGATTTCAGAATTCTCGTGAAACGATCGGAGTTCACGTGATGACAAGGCATTTCATCCCCTCATACAAGACATATGGTAGAGAAGATGACCCCTTGGTCATTCTCGCAATGGGCGCGGGCGAGCAACTTGTCCATTGGCCCCGCTCGCTAATTGATGGCTTGGTCAGCGCTGGTTTTCAGGTCCTTGCTTTTGACGCGCGCGACGTCGGTCACAGTCCGCGTTTCGATGCGAATTGGCCTGCCGACCCCCGCCCCATTCTGGAGGCGCTAGCGCAAGGCCAGGACGTGCCGTTGCCATACACCCTGGATGACATGGCAGGGGATATTATCGGGTTGCTCGACCAGACCGGAGCAGAGAAGGCCCACCTGGTCGGGATTTCGCTCGGTGCGATGCAGGCGCAGCTGGCTGCGTCCTCGCATCCCGAGAGGGTCTCGAGCCTGACGTCGATCATGTCGAACAGCGGGAGTCCCGATCTTCCGCCTCCCGACGTTGCAGTCACTACGGGCCTGATTGCGTCGGTCGATCCCGCCATGGACATGTCCGAACGGATTGAGCGCTTCATTGCTATGCGCAAACCAATGTCTGGATCGGCATTCCATCGCGACGCCGAAGAGTGGACCGACCTTGCTCGGCGGAGTCTGGAACGCGAAGCTGCGCCATCAGGGACGGTTCGCCAGATCGCCGCGAGCATGGCCTGCCGCGATCGGCATACCCGCCTTGCCTCGGTGCAGTCTCCGACGCTCGTAATCCACGGATCCGATGACCCGGTAATGTCCATGGCCAGCGCCGAGGACACTGCGGCTCGCATTGCTGGCGCTCAGCTGCACGTGATCGAAGGAATGGGTCACGACCTGTCCGAGGCATTGGGCGCTACCTTGGCCCCGGTTCTTACCGACCATTTTAAGAACGCATCCCAAATCAAAGAAGATGAGCAAAGCAAATGAGTTCGAACGAACGAGTGTTAGTTGTTGGCGCGGGTCCTGTCGGTATGGTGGTGGCCCTTGCCCTGACTGACGCCGGCATTCCAGTGACGGTTTTGGAAGCTGGCGAGACTGTTTGTCAGGACATGCGGGCGCCCGCATTCCACGCCCCCACGATCGATATGCTCGAAGAGATAGGCCTGCTCGATCCATTGTTGGAGGCCGCAACGCGTGAGCCTCTCATGCGGTTCTCGGATCGTGGCCTTGGCGAACAGATTGAACTCGACATGTCGGTGCTCTCGCGCCGGTGCCGCAACCCGTATGATATGCTCGTCGGCCAGCAGTGGTTTACGGCCAAAGCCTACGAAATGTTGCGTGGGCGCGATTGCGAAGTCCTCTTCTCGCACGTCGTCACGGGGGTTGAGCAGAGCGAGAACCAAGCGACTGTCAATGCGGAAACACCCAACGGCCCCGTCAAATTTGTGGGACCTTGGGTCATCGGTTGCGACGGCGCCAGCAGTGCTGTTCGCACCAGTCAGAACATCGAGTTTGAAGGCTATACTTGGCCGGAACGCTTCCTGATGATCCACACGACCGAGGATTTCTCAGACGAACATGGGCGCGTCAATTTCATCGCCGACGGAGCCAACTGGCAATTGGTGGTGCGCATTCCTTTCGGGCCCAAACCGGACGACTGGCTATTCCGCATTGTGGCTGGCGTGCCGGAGGGCGTCGCTGACGATTTGGTGTTGTCACCGGAATACTTGCAGGAAAACCTGCGTCGCCTGCGGCCAGAGCAGGCCGAATTCCCGATCGTCAAATCGTCCATCTACAACGTCCATCAACGTGTGGCCAAGACCTACCGCACCGGTCGCATTATTCTGGTCGGCGACGCCGCGCATATCAACAACCCGATGGGCGGCCAGGGCCTGAATTGCGGGATCCACGATGCGCTGAACCTGGCGAAGAAATTCAAACAGGTCTGGAACGATGCCAGCCAGGATGGCTTGCTTGATCTTTACGATCGTCAACGGCGCATCACGAACTGGGAATATATCCAGAAGATTTCGGTCGAAAACAAGGCGCGCAATGAAGAACCCGACTTGGACAAGCGGCGGGAGACGATCGATTTCCTGAAGTCGCTTGAGAATGATGACGATGCGCGTTTCGCATTCCTCAATCGCTGGTCGATGGGCGAAAGCCTGGATTTTGCGGAGAATATTGAGTGAGCAGCCGTCTCTCCGGACGGGTTGCCGTAATAACTGGCGGAGCGCGCGGTATTGGCGCGACGATCGCCAAACGGTTTCGCAATGAAGGCGCCGCCACGCTCGTGTTCGATCAAGGACTGGAAGACGGCGGTCACGAAGATGACCGAGCGATTTCACTTCGTGGTGACGTAACGAACGAGAAAGATATCACGCACCTGGTGAATGTCGCAAAGGATCGGTTCGGGAAGATCGACATTGTGGTCAACAACGCGGCCGTTCTGCAACATCTCACAACCAAGTCGTTCCGCGAAGTCGATCTGGACGATTGGGACAACATCCTGCGGGTCAATCTGCGCGGCGCATTCCAAGTCACGAGAGAGGTCGTGCCGTTGATGGAAGTTGCCGAATACGGGCGCATAATCAACATTGGATCATCAACGGCTTTCATGGGTGCGCCGATTGCCCCCTATGCCGCGTCGAAGGCAGGCCTCATTGCCCTCACCCAGTCTCTTGCACGCGAACTCGGCGCCAGCGGCATCACTGCCAACGCAATCGCCTTAGGCCTGATCGAAGGCCCCTCTCTCGAAGAACAACCATCTCAAGCAATAGCGGGAGCCCGCGCCACCTTGATGGCGATGAAGGCCATCAAGCGAAACCAAGGGCCTGAGAGCGTCGCTGATGCAGCAGTCTTTCTCGCTTCGGACGAAAGTGAATTCATCACGGGGCAGACGCTCATGCTGGATGGCGGGGCAGTCATGCGGTGAGGGAGCGCGGGCTCGATAGCCTCGAGCTCCAGTATTTAAAAAAAAGCGAAATTAGAACAAGGGAGACTTGGAATGAATGTTGATAATCTTGCGCATCGCGCTCTTTTTGCGGGGACGAGCATAGTCGCCATCGCCCTAGCCAATCCAGCTTTCGCTCAAGAGCAAACAAGTGGAGCGGAAGTCGAGACACCCTCTGATAGCGCTACGGGACAGAATACAATTCTCGTTACAGCGAGAAAGCGGGAAGAGAGCATCACAGACGTACCCGTGTCGATAACTGCTCTCGGTGGTGATAGACTAGACAACCTCGGCATCGACGATGTTTCTGAGATGGTGCAGCTCGTACCTGCAGTCAGGATAGTCGCACAGCCACTGGGCTCTTCAGCCTTTATCCGCGGCGCTGGCTCAGGCTCGTTCAATCCTGGCTTCGAACAGACCGTCGGATTTTTCACGGACGGAGCCTATTACTCGCGAGGCGCGTGGAACCGGCAGGGCCAGTTGGATGTAGAGCGGGTTGAAGTCCTCAAAGGACCTCAAGGTGTTCTCTTCGGCAAGAACACAGTCGGCGGTGCTATCAACACGATTACTCGGAACCCGACGAGCAGCTTCGAAGCTTACGCGAGGCTCGGGTACGAGTTCGAAGCCAGCGATGAACTGACTGCAGAAGCCGTCGTATCCGGACCGGTCGATGACGATGGTACACTGGGTGCACGCCTCGCAGTCCGGTATTCAGATCAGAGCCAAGGTTATATCGAAAACCTCTCTCCCCGCGGTTTTGACGGTCCTATTACTGATCAGTTTCTAGCGCGAGGAACATTGGTCTGGGAGCCAAGCGAAAGCTTTGACGCTAATTTCAAAGTTACTTACATCGATTCCACGACCCGTGGGGTGAACGTAGAGGTGTTTCGCTGCGGCGCCGTCAGCCCCCCTAGCCCTACCTCTCCTCCCTCACTGAACCTAGCGCGCTTCTTCGGTGCCACGTCCGAAGACTGTACCGCCAACTTCAGGAACTCCCTCGTCAATCTGGATTCCGGGACTGCTGAAATACTGTCCCAGCAAACTAGCCAAGCGATCGACCCCGTCGAAAGTGGGGAACAATTCGAGGGACTCTCGCTCACGAATACTATGAACCTGCAACTGGGGGATCTCACTCTTACCTCGGTCACCAGCTACATCACCCATGACCAGAACATCGTGACTGAGATCGATAACTCGGACGTGCCATTCTCTACGCTGGATCGCACCGAAAACTATGAATCGATCACGCAGGAAGTGCGTCTGGCATCATCGCCCGATGACCGGTTGAGCTGGGTGATCGGCGGCTACTATGAACATAGCGACCTGGTGTTTGATGAATTCAACTCTGTGTACCTTACTGCCTTCCCGGGTTTCCCCCCGGCACCCGGCCCGGTGCCGCCGTCGGGCACATACACAAAACTGGATGAACAGTCCGGAACATCTTGGGCCCTGTTTGGTGAAGCCACCCTCAATATCACCGAGCAACTCGACCTAAGCGTCGGCCTACGTTACACGAACGAAAGCAAGGATATCGATCATCAGATCTGCATCGGCCTGCTGCATAGGCCCACCTGCGGCACGACGGCTGATGATACACCGCTGATCACGCCGCTGTTCGCGGAACACCTGCTCTACACTGACAGTTTCGAAGATGACAACCTTTCACCGGCAGTCACCCTGCGGTGGAGGCCCAACCCTGATGTCATGCTCTATGCGTCATTCAAGCAAGGCTTCAAGGCAGGTGGCTTCGATTTTGAAACTCGCGCGCTTCCAGCAGGATTGAGCGCAGGGCCGCCAACGCGCGTCGATTCCGACGGAGATGGAATCCCTGATTCCTTCCAATTTGAGAGCGAAAGCGTCGACTCCTACGAACTAGGTGGCAGTTTCACGTTGGCGAACGGCGACCTGCAAGTGGGCTTTGCGCTTTTCCAGAATAATTTCAGCAACCTCCAGACAGCGCAATTCGACGGCGTAGTAGGGTTCAACACCATCAACGCCGGGGAATCACGGTCGCGTGGTCTTGAGATCGACACCCTGTGGCGAGCAGCACCAGGATTGACATTTGGCGGAAGTCTTTCGATCCTTAATTCCGAGTTCCTCGATTTTCCTGGCGCACAATGTCCAAGTGACGCAGGGCCCGGTGATGCAACTGGCACCACCCCTACTGGCACTCCAAGCTGTAACCTGGCGGGCAGAAGCACCGCATTCGCACCGGATATCGCATTCTCGCTCAATGGTGACTACGTACAGCCGCTAAGCGACAGCATCGATTTGGCGCTGAGTGTCGACGCACAGTGGTCCGACGAATACTTCCTGGAGAACACTGGGGAGCCGCTAAACATGCAGGATGCTTTCTGGAAGCTAGGCGGCAGGATCGCACTGCAAAGCGATCACTGGGAACTGGCGCTGATCGGACGCAATCTCACCAATTCGATAACCTATTCGCATGGGACATCTGTGCCGTTGGCTGGCCCTGGATATTTCATGGGCTTTATCGAACCGTCACGTACGATCATGGTGCAGGGAACCATAAGGTATTGAACAAACCTCGTTTGATCTGAACTTCTCAGCGAGATGCTGGCCGGAGCTGGCTAGCGTGCGCGCGTCCGCGCGGTGCATTGCAGCCAGCTTCGCAGTTTTTCAGAAACGACCAAGTCAAGGCAATTCGAGCCGTGCTTTCGTACTGCGACGGCATAGCCTTGATTTCTTACGGATGGGATTGCGATGAACCGAGACCTTCGAGAGCCTAACGCACCGGAACCAGGGGATACCATTTGTCGGGTTGATGAAATCGGTGATAGCGGCCACGAAGTATGCTTCGGAACCGGCCGCAATATGTTCCGGATGTTTCTGGTACGTTTCGGGAGCGATATGATCAGGGCATATGTGAACCGGTGCCCGCACTACTCGCTGCCGCTCAACCACCAACCTGATCGCTTCCTCACCCATAACGGTGACCGGATAATGTGCCGGCAGCACCTCGCCCTGTTCGCCTTGGAAGATGGCAGGTGCCTGGGCGGAGCCTGTGAAGGAGTGGGTCTTACGGCGATTCCGATCGACGTATGTGACGGAATCGTCGTCGCCAGCTGATTGCCTTACCTGAGTACGAATCGCTGCAAGAAGCTGACAGGTTCAGCGCGTGTAGAAGGGTGGGATCTGCGCATCGACATTGATCCAGACCGACTTTGGCTGGGTATACTCGCGCATTGCTTCGAAACCCATTTCCCGTCCGTAGCCTGATTGGCCGAAGCCGCCGAAAGGCGATCCCGGATGGACCCGCTTGTAAGAATTTACCCAGACCATGCCGGCATGGATCTTTTTCGCCATTCGATGCGCGCGGCCAATGTTTTGCGTCCACAGGCCCGCACCGAGACCATATGCAGTGCTATTGGCAATTGCGACGGCCTCCTCCTCATCGGAAAAGGTAGTCAATGACATGAAAGGCCCGAACACTTCCTCGCGCTGGACACGATGGTCTTGCGCCGCGCGCACAATGGTCGGCTCGACGAAATAACCTGACTGCAGGGCCGGATCTTCTGGCGCCTTACCACCCGTAATGATCTCGCCTCCTTCATCCCGTGCAATTTCAACATATTTCATCACACGTTCGTGATGGACGCGCGAAGTGAGCGGGCCCATTTCAGTTTCGCTATCCAGGGGATCTCCGAGGCGGATCGACTTGGCCAGGGACGTGAAACCCTCCATGAACTGATCAGCGACTTTTTCGTGCAGGATCAAGCGCGATGCCGCGATACAAGCTTGGCCCTGGTTATGGAAAATGCCGAAGGCGGTGCCGCCGATTGCTGCAGGAATTATTGCATCCTCAAAAACAATGTTCGGCCCCTTGCCACCCAGCTCCAGTTGCACCTTCTTCAGATTGCTCGCGGAAGCTCGAACAATTTCCCGGCCAATGTTGGTCGAGCCGGTAAAACTGATCTTGCCGATATCAGGATGTTCGGCGATCCTTTGACCAGCCGAATGTCCATACCCCGGAAGCAGGTTGATTACACCATCGGGAATGCCGACCTGCTTCGCGAGTTCTCCAACCCGGAGCGTAGATAGAGGCGTGATTTCAGATGGCTTCAACACGACTGTGTTGCCTGCAGCCAGCGCCGGTCCCAGCTTCCAGCTGACAAACATCAAGGGGAAATTCCAGGGCACGATCTGGCCCACAACGCCAATCGGCTCACGCTCCACGAAATTGAGGAACCCAGCATCTACCGGAATTACGCTACCCTCAAATTTGTCCGCCATTCCGCCAAAATAACGAAAACACAGCGCAGTGCGCGGAACGTCCAAGCTGAGGCAATCGCGAATAGGATGGCCGGTGTCAGTTGCTTCAAGTCGCGCGAGATATTCGGTATCGGCTTCAATCGCGTCAGCGAGCTTTAGAAGCAGGCGCCCACGCTCATGCGCAGCAAGGGCAGCCCAGGCAGGCGCGGCTTCTCGCGCTGCCTCTACCGCTCGATCGACGTCTTCCTCAGTCGCTTCTGCTACCTCACAGATCGTCTCACCGGTATACGGATTTTCGACAGCGAGCTTCTGGCCTTTAACACCGTCCACCCACTCTCCGCCGATAAGCAGACGGGTCTGAAGAGAAGAGTTGTCAATCGGGGGATATTTCACGCGGGTATCGTTCCTTGCAGAGGGTTGACTGGCATTGGAGTCAAAATGTGACAGATACGAGGGGAGCCTCGCCGTTCTTGATCATCTCAGGGATCTTGGAAGAGGCATTCTCCCACACCAGAAGCATGGAACGCTTGTCTGCAAACCCCTTGTGACGAATGTCAGCCGGCATGCATGAGACGTCACCTGCCTTGGCTACGACCTTGGCGCGAGGCTGGCCTCCTTCCTTGTCGCGAATGTCCCAGACGATTTCATCTGAGAAAGTGATGAACCATTCGCAGCGGTCATTGCCATGGTCCACTGGCAAAACGAACTCTTCGGACGTTGGGCAGAAGAGGCTATCACCGACAACGGAGCAAACCGAGGGATTCCATGTAACATCCGAGCGCGACAGGTAGGCGAACAGATTGTAGGCGCTGACTTCGCCTTCGAAGCCGGGCTCAACCTCGACAACCGGCTCTTCCTGAGAAACATCTGCGAACATGCGATTGACCGGGAAGCCGTTTTCGTCAGTGCGCACCGGCGTATCGCCGGGAAGGCCGACCATCCGCTTTGCTGCCACGCGAGTACGATTGACCGCAACATCGTTGTTGCCGTTCTTCGACCCCCATGGAGTGCCGGTCTCCATTGGCGCGGCGAAGGGATCGTAGCCTTCGTTGGTCCAGTCAGTGACCATTTCCTTGAACAGGGGGCCTAGTACCTCGCTTGGGAAACGCTCTGAAAAATCACGCCCAGCATCGCGATAGGCATCATTGTAAGTGCCGGCAAACAGGGTCACCTCACCGTAGTGGTTGACCGTTCCGAGTACGTCATCGAAATTGACTGTGCCGTAAAAGAAGCCCCAGGCCACATCGCGCATAAGCGCGCGCAGAAAGGCATCGATCGGGACGACATGCGAACCGCCGTCCGGCCAAGTGATATTCGCGAAATACTCATCCCGACTGAAGTTAAAGCTTCCTGCCTGAAAGGAGCGGTACCCGCTAGTGTTATCGATCGCCTGTATTTCAGTGTGCGTTGCCAAACCCGCAGATGAACGGCTCGCAGACTGAGTTGTTCCATGCATTGCCATTATTCGTCTCCTAGTTCGTCTGGCAGATTTCCGCCCATTTCTGGACTGTGACAGCACCGGCGATTGTCTGGATCAAAATGCATGCCGGCTTTTCGGCATGAAACCGGTAAGCAGAACCTGCAGGCAACAGCCCTTGGTGCCCCTGCCCCAGGATCAACCTGCCCATCTTCCGGCCATCAGGTGTTTCTTCCAAAGCGACAGCACCCTCGCAATCGTGGTCGACCAGCGCCGCATCAGGCTTTACCAGATGAACTTCGACCTTACCGTCCATGGCGATAACGAATTCGTCATGTGCGCAGGCGAACCATAGCGAAGTTCCTTCCGCCCGTGCAGCCTCGATCACGTACTCGAAGTTCTTGGCCACCGCGACCCGCTCATAGGGGGACGATTTGTCGGCCACTTCGAAAACATTCGAAAAGACATAATTCTTCGGATCATCATTGATGATCGTGACGCCGCCTTTTTCGTAGTCGGACAAGCTTCCAAAGCGCGTTTGATATTCTGCCATCAGTTTCAACCTCAGCTCCAGTCTCTCACCTATTCAAGGGACGGTGTAAGCACGCCCTCGTCGGTTCGTAGTAGGTGAAGAAGATCGTGGATTGCGCTGCCTCAGTCCTGCAAAATGCCAATGCCCAAACTGCATGAATCAAGCTAGTTTGCGCACCTTGCAGAAATTTGACCTAGAATGTCTGATTGCGCCGATAGGCAGAAGGTGTTTGGCCGGTCCAGCGCCGAAAAACGTTTGTCAGGTGCTCCTGATGTGAAAATCCGCATTCCAGGGCGACCTCGGCGATAGGCATTGTCCCGCGCAACAGTCGCTTGGCGCGCTCCACACGCTTCTTGATCAGAAACTGATACGGTGGGAGCCCTGCGCAGTGTTTGAACCGCCGCGCGAAGTAGGATGTACTTAAGTGACAGGCTTTCGCCAAGTCGTCGAGCGACAAGGATGAACTGAGATTCTCCTCAATGAAATCCTCGACCTTGCGAAGTTGCAATTGGGTGAGGGTGTCGTTGACAACCTTAAGTTCCGCAGACCGACGTGAATAACTTCGCAAAAGCCGGGCAGATAGAAGGCGCGACAGATAATCGACATACACACTGGTACTGGGATCATTGTCATTCAACGCTTCGCGAACGCTCAAGGCAAGGCTTTCAGCGAGTTGGTCAGGCTTGCCAAGACTGGGAAGCAAGGCGAGATCCTCTGCATTCAGGCCCATTTCCGCTGCAACTTCGCGCACCATCTCGTCCCGCAAATAAATATGGATCGTGTCGAGTTCACCCTCCAGTCGCACTCCGAAATCGAGACCTCCTGGAAGAATGAACAGTCCTCCCGCCGGGACAACTCGACGTTCGTGCTGCGAACCCAGTCGACGTTCAACCGCGACGGGGCCGTTGAGGTGCAGAATCAAGAGGTGATCCTCCACTGCATCGAAGTCTGCTTCATAGGGCGCTTCGTGCTGTACCGAGGCATAGAGAGAACGCCACCCCAGTCCATCGCTGCGCTTCCAAACATCGTGCTCGGAACGCATCAATATTCCGTGGGTCTCCTGTAGACAGAATTCCTGTCCAAAATTCTGGCGCTGCTCCATGTGCTCCTCTCGGGCCGCATCCTTATCTACGGCGTCATGAAGTTAGAGCATAACGCGTTATTTGACCAACCTCTTTGCTCTGCAATTGGTTGGCAGATGAAGCCCATCTAGCAGTGCACCTCTCGGCTCAGATGTCGCAGCTAGGCAGCCACCTCTAACGCCCGCGATCCGCAAGGTAGCGGATCAGTCAGTTGTTACGCACTATTAGGTGGCAATCCGGAATACGCATTTTGAAGCAAGGTTCTTAATCGCTGCGCTTCCAGTGGCGCGGGATTCCAATAGGGGTTTTCAAGAACAAGTTGCACTACCTGCTCGATGCAGTCCGCCGGCATGCCGATCTCCTCAAGCGTCAGCGGAGCACCCAGCGACCTTGACAGCTCCCAAATCCCCAATGGAGCATTATCATCGCCGATCGCCCGTGCAGCCCGCATCATCGCCTCGGGCGCATGCGCAGCATTATAGGCCATCGCATGCGGAAGAATTACCGAGTGCGTCTCCGAATGCGGTAGGTCGAAAGTACCGCCAAGGACGTGACAAAGCTTATGATGCAAGGCCATGCCGACTGCACCAAGCGTGACGCCACAGCCCCACGACCCGTAAAGTGCATCCGACCTGGCATCGACATTCGACGGCTCTTCGACAATTCTCGGTAAGGCGGAAACCAGTGCCCTGATCCCTTCCTCGGCGATCATCGAGATGATCGGATTGCTGTCCCGAGCGTAAAGTCCTTCGATCGAATGTGCGATGGCATTCAGTCCAGAAGTAACCGTGAGGCCGACTGGCAAGGTAAGCGTGAGTTCGACATCGTAAATGATCGTTTCCGGGAGAATTTCCATACCTCGCTGCGTCGTCTTAATACCGTCTTCGGTTTGGCCGAGAATGGGTGTCGCTTCGGAGCCGGCATAGGTTGTGGGGATGGCGATCTGTGGCAAATCGGTTCGAAGCGCGATCGCTTTAGCGAGCCCGATTGTCGACCCGCCTCCAACAGCGACTAGACAATCAACGCCCAAGTCGGCGGCGAATTCCAATGCTGCTTCCGTGACGTTTACTGGCGTATGCATAACAGCGCCTGCAAAGATGCCTGCTCCACAATCGCCGAGTTTTTCAAGCAGGACAGCCCCACTGCTTTCTTGCTGGGCAGTCGTTATTACTAGGGCCTGCGATGCCCCTAGCGCCTCCACCTCGGCCTTTACATTCGCGACCGTACCGCGACCGAAGACCACCCGTCCTGGCAGCGCGTTATACTCAAAAGATTGCATTACTCCCCCCGGCTCTGCATCGATTTAATTCCCTAGCTCTTCAAAAACGCTTGGTCCGGAAAACCTCCTGGGGCCTTGTCACCAAGGGGGCGCCCGAAATGGCGAATACTTGATCACAAAGCATATGATTGTCCTGCAAGAATCTGAATGCCAACTGCAGAAAAATCGTCGGTCGAGAATGCACGCCTCTGGAACAGTTAGCCTCGGTTCGTCTTGGGGTGATAATGCGGTCGCGGGAGTGTCAGACAAGCGAGTTGCCAGAACCAACTCGCGTGGTCACTGCATCGCGAATAGGATACCGGACCTGCACGAAAGGCTCAGTCGATCCCCATGATCCGGCGGTTGAGTTCGCGGTCGCTGCCGCCAGCGGCGAAATCGTCAAAGGCGTGCTCGGTCACGCGGATGATTTGGTCAGCGATGAACGGTGCGCCCTCAGCCGCGCCCTGTTCGGGATGCTTCAGCGCGCATTCCCATTCGAGCACGGCCCAGCCGGCGAAATCGTACTGCGCCATCTTCGAGAAGATCGCCGAGAAATCGACCTGCCCGTCGCCCAGCGAGCGAAACCGGCCCGCGCGGTTCACCCACGACTGGTAGCCGCCATAGACGCCCTGCCGCCCGGTAGGGTTGAACTCGGCATCCTTCACATGGAAGCATTTGATGCGCTCGTGGTAGATGTCGATGTAGTCGAGATAGTCGAGGCACTGCAACACGAAGTGGCTCGGATCGTAGAGGATATTGGCGCGCGGGTGGTTGCCGACGCGCTCGAGGAACATCTCGAAGGTGACCCCGTCGTGCAGGTCCTCGCCCGGATGGATTTCATAGGCGATGTCCACCCCGCAGTCGTCGAAATGGTCGAGAATCGGCTTCCAGCGGCGGGCCAGTTCGTCAAAGGCATATTCCACCAGACCAGCGGGACGCTGGGGCCAAGGGTAGATGTAAGGCCAGGCCAGTGCGCCCGAAAAGCTGGCATGGGCGGTGAGGCCAAGGCGCTGGCTGGCCGTGGCCGCCTTCTTCACCTGATCGACCGCCCACTCCTGCCGCGCCTTGGGGTTGCCGCGCACGTGCGGAGCGGCAAAGCCATCGAACTGCGCGTCATAGGCCGGATGCACGGCCACCAGCTGGCCTTGCAGGTGGGTGGAAAGCTCGGTGATGGAAAGGCCGTGCGATGCGGCGACGCCTGCCACCTCGTCACAATAGTCCTTGCTGCTGGCCGCTTTCTCGAGATCAAACAGACGCGCGTCCCAGCTGGGGATCTGGATGCCCTTGTAACCCAGCGAGGATACCCACTGGCAGATCGCGTCGAGCGAGTTGAACGGAGCCTTGTCACCTGCGAACTGGGCGAGGAAGATGGCCGGGCCTTTGATCGATTTCATGGCGTCCAATCCCTAAGTTGTAAGTTCGACCCAGCCCGCCTCGGCGGCGCTGGCGCGTACGGCGGTGTCGATGAAGGCCATGCCCCGCAGGCCTTCTTCTACGCCTTGCAGGCACGGCGCTTCCTCGCCGCGAAGCACGGCGGCAAAGTCGCGATAGATATTGGCGAAGGCTTCGAGATAGCCCTCCGGATGGCCGCCCGGAGTGCGCGTGCGCGAGGCAGCCAGAGCACCCAGCGAGGCATCTCCCGCGCGCACAAGTTCGGTGCGGCCATCGGCGTGGTGCACAGTAAGCGTGTTAGGCTCTTCCTGCTTCCACACCATGCCGCCTTTCTCGCCATAGACGCGGATGCGGTGCCCGTTCAGCTCGCCGACCTCGATCTGGCTCGCCAGCAAGACGCCGCGCGCGCCGTTCTCGAACCGCATCAGCACCGTGCAGTCATCATCGAGCTGACGCCCCGGCACTACGGCAGCCAAGTCGGCGAGGATGTGCGTGACCTTCTGCCCCGTCACGAATTCGGCCAGGTTGAAGGCGTGCACGCCGATATCACCAATGCAGCCACCCGCGCCCGAGCGCGCTGGATCAACGCGCCATTCGGCCTGCTTGCCTTCCGCCGGCTGCGAGAGCCATCCTTGCGGATATTCGACCACGACCTTGCGCAAAGTGCCCAGTGCGCCCGCCGCAATCCGCTCGCGCATTTCGCGCACCAAGGGATAGCCAGTGTAGGTGAAGGTTAAGCCGAACGGCAGCCCGGCATCGGCCACCAGCCCGGCCAACTCGCACGCCTCGGCGTATGTCGCGGTCATCGGCTTGTCGCTCATGGCGGGCAGGCCTGCCGCCAGTGCCGCCTTCACTGAAGGCAGATGGTTGTGATTGGGAGTGACGACGGTGACGAAGTCGATACCGTCATCGCGCGCCTTCTCCTGTGCCAGCATGGTGGCAAGATCGGGATAGGCGCGCTCCGGATCGATCCGATAGATATCGGCGGCCGCGCGCGAACGATCCGGTGTCGTCGAAAAGACGCCAGCGACCAATTCGATTTCCCGATCAAGCTCGGCTGCGATACGGTGAATCGGGCCAATGAATGCCCCCGGCCCGCCGCCGATCATGCCCATTCTGAGGCGTGCTCTATTTACCACACCACCTCCCAAGATAAATCGAAGCAATTCTTTGACTTGCAGTTTCTCATATCAATTTCATCGTTCGGATAGGGAGACAACGTCAAAGTCGCAGAAGTGGAGAAGCTATCAACCTAGGTCATCGAAAAACGTGGTGGCTAGCACGCCTCAAGGAGGCAGCCGGCGAAGAATTCGGTCAATTCTTTCGTCGCTGAGAGTGGCAATACATGGGCAACGTGCTGGTCAGGACGAACTAGAACCAAGCAGCCCTCTCTCCGGTCAATTCCTCGCAGATCAAAAATGTCGCCATTGCGGTGGTCCGCACAGAAGACCTTTTCATAGTCGGTCAGCCCCAAGATACCCTTGGTCGGTCGAAGCAGCGGCGGCATAGAAGGATGCTCAAGCGCGCGGAACTCCTGCTGAAAAATTGCCCGAAAATCGATGATGCCGTCAATATCCTCGTCCGGTCGGGTATGCCGCCTGATGGGAGAAACTTGCGAGGTTTCCAGAAACTCGCAAAGCGAGTGGATATCGCCTCCGGGCTGTCCGACGTCACCTGCACCGGCAAAGGCGAACAGACGCCAGCGGGCATCTGCCTCGATGCAATGTCCAAGTTGCATGGGACGGGCGTCGGCAAGCCTCATGACCGGAGCCGAATGGAAACGTTTGCCGATAGGGTATCCCGACGCCAGTGACTGATAAATACCCTCGCCGGTTAGCGCCGAAGGTTCATAGCAGATCGTCAGCCCGGCAGTGAATTCACCATTACGAATGAACTCTCGCTGGAAGCGGGGCATGGGGTTTTGATCATCATCGTCGGCCCGCGCACCGATAATGCGGCTCCACTTATGGTCGAATTCCACCAGTCCTTGCGCAGCCGCGCGCCGCTCTGCTGTATAACTGTGCAAGAGTGACGGAGCGGAACGGCCTTTAAGTACCGAAATCAATTTCCAACCAAGGTTGAAAGTATCACCCATGGACACATTCATCCCCTGACCAGCCTTAGGGCTGTGAGTATGACAAGCGTCGCCTGCCAGCAAGACCCGCGGGTTTCGAGTAGAAACTTTATCAGGTGAGACATCGTCGAAAGTGTCGGTCAGGCGGTGGCCAATTTCATAGATCGACCACCACACGACATCCTTCACGTCGAGCGAATAGGGCCGCAATATTCGCGTGGCCTTGGCAATGATATCCTCGATGCCCAACCCCCTGTCGGCGGCCCTTTGGCCTTCGCCGAGGCGCTCGAGTTCAACATAGAGGCGAACCAGATAACCGCCTTCGCGCGGGAGGATCAACATCGCTCCTTCGCCTTGTGACTGGATCAAGACCTTCATCCGCCAATCGGGAAAGTCGGTGACCGCAAGGATATCCATGACGCCCCATGCCTGGTGCGCCGCATCGCCATGCAGCGCACCGCCAATGGCTGCGCGCACAGTTGAGCGCGCTCCATCGCAGCCCACTACGTAGCGGGCACGAACCAGTTCGCGCCCCCCTTCCCTCCCTGGTTTGGTGCGCTCAAGCGCGACCTCCACTGGAGCGGCAGGATCATCGCTGTCGATTGTCAGGCCAGCCACCCTGACACCATATTCAGGCTGCAAGCGGCTCGGAGAATTACGCATCACGTCCAAGAACATGTCGTGGACGCGCGCCTGATTCAGTAGCACATGAGGCATCTCGGTGAGGCCGTCCGCGACATCCTGAACCCTTCCGACGCGCCTTATACTAGAGAGTTCGTCAGGAGAGGGGGTCCAAAAGGTCGTTTCATTGATCCAGACCGATTCACGACTGACTTTCTCGCCAAAGCCAAAGGCCTGAAACATTTCCATTGATCGAACGCTTATGCCGTCCGCCTGGCCCTTTTCCATAGGACCTAGTTTCGGCTCGACTATCATTGTCGAGATTTCAGGGAAGCGCGCGAGTTGAGCAGCAAGGCACAGGCCGGCTGGTCCGCAACCCGCAATTAAGACATCAACCTCTTCAGGCAGGGGCTCGCCCACTTTTCTGGCAGTGGCAGATGCAGGGTAAACGGTCGGATCGCCAGGCCTGAAGCCGTTTAGGTGAAATTGCATTGTGCACACGCTCCCAAATTTCCCGATAGTTGCCGAAGAAAGACCTGCGCACTCGCATATCGAGAAATTGATTAGTATACGAATCATATTGACCGTTGAGTGCAACATGTCAAGAAATGTTGCCATGCACTCCAGTCGCTACGATTACGATAACAAGCCCGGCCATTTTGCGCGACGCTTCCAGCAACACGCGACAGCCGCTTTTCAAACGGAAATGGAGAAACTTGGGATGGATGTAACACCGGTCCAATACGCGGCATTGGCAGCGATCGCCGCTAAGCCAAGAATTGATCAGGCAACCCTAGCAAGCGCTATCGCTTGTGACCGGGCAACGATCAATGGCGTGGTCGACCGCCTTGAACGGAAAGGGCTTATCGAGCGCCAGATATGTATGGCCGATCGGCGTTCACGTGAATTGACCATCGCGGATGCCGGTTCCACAATGTTGGACAAGATCGAGCCCGGTGTAGAAGCAGCTCAGGCCTTGATGACGAGCGGACTCACAGAACGAGAGGTGGTGCAACTGCTTCGACTTCTGCGTAAGGCAGTCCAGCACCCCGACGATCGCAGCCATGTTTCACTGCGGGCCTAAAAGATAAGTGCGGTGCGAACTGTATGTTTAGATTTCACTTCCGGACATAGATTGCTACGGTCTCGAGATGTCAAAATCCTCAGCCAAAGATTCTCCCAACGCGCCAAGGCAACTCAAACCGCGGCGACGCACTCAAGAAGAACGTCGCACCGAAACACGTCACAAATTGCTTGAGGCGACTATCGCGCTGCTGATCGAGCGCGGCTATGCCGGTCTGACCGTCGATGATGTTAGTTCATATTCGGGTTTGACTAACGGAGCTCGTGCTCATCACTTTGCAACCAAGCTCGATCTTATCGTCGAAACGTTCAAGTACCTTTATCATCCTGTAATTGAATCATCGCGCGAATCTGCTGCCGCCGCGCGCAATGATCCCGATCCGATTGGCGCGTTTTTCCACCACAGTGCGCGGATATTCCTAATCCCCCAGGCTGTGGCCTTCAACGAGCTTATGATGGGTGCCCGCACAGACGTTGCCTTGCGCGAACGAATATTGCCATTGATCGACATGCAGCATCAGGACGTTCACCTGCCGTGGATCGAAATGCTGACAGAGCGCGGCTACCCTCGTGAGTTGGTTGAGAAAATGATGATTGCAACCATGTTCTTTTTCCGCGGAGTTGCAACCGACCCGCTAACCGACACCTCGTCGCCCGACGTCCAGACGCTGATCGGCTTCTGGCGGGAACAAGTGACAAACGGCGTGCAGACGAGCCCCTCGGCAGCGCTCAATGGTTGATACCTCGACGCTCGAGCGTCTTGATGCCGTGGACAAGATACGCCGGCTGATCTTCGCCTACGGGTATTATCTTGATCGCTGGCTGTACGACGAAGTCGTCGCCTGCTTCGCCACAGACGCCGAGTTCCATATCGGCAACGGGATCTTTCGCGGACGGGACAATGGCATTGCCCGGATGTTCGACATGATGCGTGCCAACTGGCAGGCGAAATCGCCGCCCGTCCCCGGCGGTCTTTCCGAACACCACATCCATCAGGACATTATCGACGTCGAGGCAGACTGCCTGTCAGCAGTAGGGCGTTTCCGGTTGCTGGAATTTATTGGGGCTCACGAAAGCAATGCAGATCTGAAACTCGGCCCACCGGGTGGACCATACGATCCGAACGGCCCACGGCAGTGGATCGGAGGGTCACTTTATCTTACCCGTTTTGTCTGTCGCGACGGCATCTGGTTGATCAGCGAGCAGAAATATCGGCCTGTATGGAATGCTGGATTTCACGAAGGCTGGGCACATTCGTGGCCAAGCAGGGGCAAGTTTGAAACTCTCTTCCCGGATGACCCTATGGGACCGGATGCCCTCGGGCCCGAGCCTGCTATCTGGCCTGAAACGTCAATTCAGCCCTATCATTTCGCCCATCCGGTTACAGGCGAAAGAACAAGGCGGACATTCTGATGCCCAAAAAATTCGAAATGAGAGACAAGGTCGCCTTGGTGACGGGCGGCGGTGGCGGCATCGGTCGCGGCATCGTGCTGGCGCTCGCAGAGGCGGGAGCGGCGGTGATAGTCGCAGAGGCAGACGACGATCGGGCCGACGAGATTGCGCAGATCCTTCAGGATCTTGGGACGAACCATATCGTCGAATGTATCGACGTGTGCCAAACTCAAGCCATACGTGATCTCAAGAGGGTGATTACTGAGAAGTTCGGCCGGCTCGATATTCTGGTCAACAATGTCGGCGACTTTCTCGGGCTGGTAAAGCGCTTCGAGGACTTCAGCGACGATGACTTCGACGCGCTATATACGATCAACTTAAGGCAAAAATTGATCGTGACCCGCGAAATGCTGCCGCTACTTGCAGATCACGCCGACGGTTCGGTATCAAGTGTGATCAACCTGACTTCCGCGGAAGGTTTTCGAGGACTGCCCAACGGCGCTGCCTACAGCAGTTTTATGGCCTCGATCCACGCGTTCTCGCGCGCACTCGCGGTCGAGCTTGGCCCGCGCGGCGTGCGAGTAAACACGCTGTCTGTCGATACGACGGCAACAGAGAGGGTTCGACCCGACTTGATCACGAAGCCCGAATTTGCAGATCAAGTGAAGCACTGGTTCCCACTCGGACGATACGGAACAGTTGATGACGCATCGAGTTGCGTAATGTTCTTGGCGAGTGAACTGTCTGGCTGGGTGACGGGACAGTGTCTTTCGATGGACGGCGGTTCGCTGGCCGCGGGCAACCACCATCGCCTTCCGAATGGCGAATGGACCAACACGCCGGTGCTGACAGAAAACGGATTGATGCCGCCTCCAGCGGGTCCACCGCCGGACTGAGGCAAGGCTGGTTCAGTCCCCGGGCTTTTCGAGATGACTCATGTCGCCAAAGCCGCTGTCAACGATCACCGGCAAATTGGTCCACTCTCCGCTGGGAGCTCGATAGTAGCCCCCCGCCGCGAGCGTCCCACCATTCATATGTAGCGAGGTCGCCGTAACCCAGGCCGAAAGGTCGCTGGCAAGAAACAACGCGCATCCCGCAGCATCGTCGAGATTGCCGAAGCGCCCCAGCGGCACCCAGAAAGGAACGCGATCCCGGTATTGCGGCTGGATCACATCGAACGGTCGCACCGTCTCGGACTCGGTCGTCTCTACCGGGATCTCGTTTGCCCTGATCTTGAACGGTGCCAGCTCGGTCGCGAGACTGCGCGTCAATCCGGTTATGGCAGCTTTCATGGCCACGTAAGGGACAGCGTTCGGAAGGCCCCGATGCCCTTCGACAGAGGACATGTTAATGATGCTGCCTGCACCAGCCGCCTTCAGGAGCGGGATCATTGCGCGCAGCACGATGTAAACCTGCCGGACATTGATTGCGTACAGGGCATCCCATTCGGCCTCGGTCGATTCCTCCAGCGGCTTGAAGAAGCCGAGGAAGTCGCCGACGTTATTTACCAGGACGTCGAGATGACCGTATTCCCGAAAAACCTGCGCGGCGAGTGCTTCCACCTGCGCTGCATCGCGAACGTCAACTACTTCGACGATCGCATCGCAACCCAACGCTTTCAGTTCACGATCGGCGCGCCGGGCATTTTCGGGCGAGATCTCGGCAATGACAAGTTTCGCGCCTTCAATCGCAAATCGTTTTGCGATTCCCCAACCAAGACCACCACCGCCGCCTGTGACAAGTGCGACCTTGCCATCGAGCAAACCGCTCATTTTACTTGTGCGACCCGCGAGTCAGCGCGTGCGTTGCGCCGAACAGGTAGCTCCTGGCCCGCGAGACTCCTGTACCCTCGAGAGTGCCCAGCCCGGCTACCAGGGTGCGCTGGATCGACATGTCGCGATAATAGCGCGCCATCTTCGATTTCGGACTTGTCTCGGAACTTCCCGCAGTCGCAAACATCAAACGTACGGCCTGCTCGACAAGCTCGCTGGCATGGAACAGCAACGCCGTGTTGAAACTGTCATCGCTAGGCGAGAAGGGGATGCCCTTTTCCTGCCAGCGGCGGCAATTTGCCATGTATCGTTCGCCAGCCTGCAGAATCAGCTGTTCGGCAGTTTCAACGAGCCCGACCGCGTGCCCGTAGTGCCGGAGAAAGTCCGGGTCCTCTATACGCAGAATAGGCGGCCCCATCAGCACTTTCTTGGTTTCGATAAGACGCCTGTATTCATCGAGAGCCGCACGCGCCAAGCCGCCCATTACTGCAACGATTTCACCCGCCGTGAACGTAAGGTTGCGTCCGAGATACATCGGGTTGCCATGCAGCCGCGTGCCATGTGTGCCACCGCTTACGTCCGCTTCGTGCCAGTTGCAACGCTGCACCAGTCGCTCGGGCACGAACGTGCGAGCAACACGTACGCTGTTCGAGCCGCTCCCATTCATACCCAAAAGGCGGCCATTGCCCCAGTCGTCAAGAATTTCGTAACGATCACGCGGAACTACGAAGACATGCGTGTCATCCATCGCATCGGAGCTGCCCTTGCCCTCGATCAGGATGCCCCCCATGAAATGGGTCGAATAGGGAACCCCCGAAGAATAGTTCCAAGTTCCTTCAATCTCGTATCCGCCTTCGACCGGAATGCACTTGCCCATTGGAGGGCCGCGGTGTGGGGCTATGAAATGACCGTCACCGAACAATTCCACTTGCGATTCTTCGTCGAAATGTGAGGCAATGATGTAGGAGTGACCAGCCCCAAGGCTAAGGCACCAACCGGTGGAAGGGCAGCCGCGGGCAATTTCCATGACCAGCCGAAAGAAGTCAGTCATCGAAAGTTCAAGGCCGTCGAACCGCAAGGGCTGCAGCGCCTTGTAGAACCCGGCCGCCTTGAACTTCTCGTGCATTTCCGGAGAATAGGTACCGCGCGCTTCGACGTCAGCCTGACCTTCGCGCAATTCTTCGCGGAGGCTCGCTGCAACGGCGATCAACTGTTCTGCCGTGCGGGAGGCGCCGCTCTGGGCTTCCACGCTTTGCATTTTGGCACAACTGTTCATGTAACACTCCTTTGGCGGATCGATCAAATTGCCAACCCGAATCACAACGACATGGCACTTGATGACATAACATTCCGTTTGATCTGTTTGTTAGTGTTGTCGACGTCGTTCGTCAAGCCGCCGGTCACCTGAATGCGCTCCTCTGTTTCGCGGATGCGCTTCACCAGCTTGCCGTATGGCTTCATGGCCTTCCATTGGACGTAGACAGCAAGTGGTCCGAAAATTGCGGAGACAAGCGCAAGCGACCAGCCGACCATGGCTTCATTCCAAAAGACATAATCGGTGAGCAAGGCCACTACGAGGGGGCCGATCCCTGCCCCGATCACATTCAGCGTAAAGGCAAAGAGCGTTATCATTCTCCCTCGCATATGGTTGGGGGTGGCCACGATCAAAGCGGCATGGGCCGGACTGGGAGTGGCGAGGATCAGCATGGTGGAAATGCCGAGACATGTCAGTGCAGCGATGGGCGAAGCGACGATCGGTGCGGCAACCGCAAAGGGTATCGCAGCGGCCGCCAGGATCATCACCGTCCGCACGAATGAATCATCTCGACCACGCTTCGTAAGGTGTTCAGCAAGTCCTGCTCCCACGACCAAGCCTATCGGGGCCGCAATCAGGGTTATCGTACCTACCGTCGCCCCATATTCGGGCAGCGACCAGCCGTGCCTGCGGAAGAACAAGGCGGGCATCCAGGTGTTCATCCCGAACGATTGCATTGTAATCAGGGCCTGCCCCGCAAAAAGCGGGATAAAGAGCGCCGGTTGCCGCCTTATCAGCTGAACAACGTCCTTGATTATCGGATGCTTCGTTCCTTCAGGCCTTTCGCCAACAGCCAACCGACGTTTCGGCTCGCGCACGAACAGCATGAGGATCGCCACCAACAAACCGGGAATACCCGCAAGAAGAAACACGATTTGCCAGTCGTGCTCGATCACGAAGAAGCCGAGATGAAGCGGTGCAACCGCTTGTGCCCAGCCCAGCGCTGCGCCACCTCCTATCAGGGCGCCGGCAGTGCCAATCATCGAACCAGCGCCGATGACCGACATCGCCCGAGGCAGCCTTTCGCGTGGAAAATAGTCCGACAGCATCGAGCCCATCGTCGGCATCAAAGTCGTTTCACCGACTCCTTGCGCAACACGAGCCGACATCAGCAGAGGAAAACTGCTGGCAAAAGCACATGCCGTCGTGGCAGCGCTCCACAGGGCAATTCCGACGCTCAGAATGCACTTGCGGCAGAAGCTGTCGACCAGCCGCGCTATTGGCAGCCCGAGCAGGACATAAAAACCGACAAAGGCGAAACCGACAAGCAGGCTGATTTCGGTGTCGCCAAGGTCAAGGTCCCGCTTGATCGGATCGATCAACAAGGTGATCACACCGCGATCCATGAAATTGACCATCATGGTCAACGACAGGACGATGGTCGCGAACCAGGCGCTGCCCGCTGACGGATACGGCGTGATCGCCCCCCCTTCGGGCGACACGCTTTTCGCTTCTCGGCTATCGTGAACAATCATCCCTTGCCAACCTTCTCACCCGTCACGGGATGGTTGAAGTGGAAGGGAGTAATGTGGGTCTCCGGCCACATCGGCGGCGCAGCGCGAAATGCGTCAGGGCCGAGCGGATCGTCGGGATAGAGTTTCTCGAACTGAGGAAGGCTGGTTTCGGCGTGTGCCCACCCTTTCTCCCACGGCACGTTCCAATCCACGCTGTACTGGATCTTGGCGATTTTCCAGATCCCGTCTTCGCGAACGTATTCGTTCTCGTAAAGACAGCCGCCGATCCACTGACGCTCTGCATCCGGCCCTTCCCAAGGGTGGTCAGGGGGCTTGATCCGTGTCTCGGTATTGCTGACATGCACGCCCACGAATTCGATGAAGCGGAAGCGACCGAAAGCATGGTCACCGTCTTCCGAAATCGTGATGACGTCCTGCATGACCGGATGGTCAACAAGAGCACCATGAACTGGTGGCGTCCATGACCCCCAATGCGTCTTCAGCATGTCGCAATAAAAACGACGCAGGCCATGGTCACGCCCCCGGAATATCCCATTGGTAAAATGGAATTCACCGGCCTCTGCGAAACAAGCCAACGCCTCGTCATAAAGCCATTTATCGAGGAAGTAGCCGTAGGCAAACTGGAGGCGTCGAATCGCCTCGACGGCCTCGAGCCGGTCAATCCTGCGATCAAGCGCAAGCAATTCATCAGGTTGCCGATCCATGGCCATTTTTCATTCCCTCCCAATTGGTCCGGTTGGCAGGACCCTTGTCGCTCCATGCGGTGTGTTGAAATCCACGTCAAGAAACATTAAATTTCGTCCGTTTGTTTTTTATGGCATTGAATGCGCTCCATCAGCCGACGGGTCGTGCCAGCAGGAAGGGGAATCGCAGTGACCGACCAGCAGATTGAGAGGGCACGCAGCAGACTCGAGAGGTTGGAGGCAGAAGCGGAGATTCGTCGGCTTGTGCATGCTTATGGCTATTTCATCGACAAAGCGCACTACACCGGCGCACTCGATTGCTTCTCAGACGATGGCGAAATCGTTTTTCTTAACGGGATCTTCCGCAGGCAAACCGGTGGGTTTGACAGGCTGCTGACGACATTCCTGCGCCGGAACCCGTCCGGCAACTCACTTCCCATCCGTGGTCTACTGATCGACCATCCGATGACCCAGCTAATCGTGGATATCGGCGATGATTTGGACACGGCGACCGCGAAGATACGGATACTGGAGTTTTCGGGAGTTCACGATTCAAACGATGCTGCGCGCGGCGAAATGGTGATCCCACAACCGCTCGAAATGATTGGTGTGCATGTCGTAAAGTCTGACACCCCGCCGCCACTGCCTCCTTCTGAGCCAGGGGCCCCCCCGCCTCCGAGACAATGGATCGGCGGCGCGGCGCTGGACCTTCAGACTAGGAAAGAAGACGGAATCTGGAAACTCGTTCGACTCGAATATCGGATCGACTGGAATGTCGGCTTCAATTCTGGCTGGGCGCACGACATTGTGCGGGCTGGACCGTTCGAATGCGCGTATCCTCACGATCCCAACGGTCCCGATGCCCTGCTTGAAATGCCTGTACACTGGCCGGAGCGGGCGATGCCCGACATCCGTTTCAGACATCCGGTCACTCGGCAAAGGATCCCATTCGCGGGTCAGTGAGTCTTAGCCTGGTGTAATGCCAGTGCCAGTAACTTCCACCCGACCGCGAAGTTCGCCCATATTTGCCAATGTGCCCCAGCCAGCCAGGTGCGAGCGCTGCGTCATGATATCCCGGACATAGCGCTGCAATGGCGCGCTGCGATGGGCCTCTCGCGATCCGGCGGTTGCGAACAGTCGGCGTGTGGCTTCATCGACCAGTTCGGCGGCATGGATCAGTAGCGAGTTGATGGCGACATCGTCGGCTTCGGAGAAATCTGAGACGCCATCGGCCCAATCCTTGCACACTTCCGCGTAGCGATCGCCCGCGCGCAGCACCAGTTCCTCCGCACAATGGACCTGCCCCAGCGAATGACCGAAATAGCGCAGGAAATCGGGATTTTCCGCGCGCGGCATCGGTGGTCCGACCAAGGTCTTGCGAGTCCGCAATACGTCTTCCGCCGCATCGACAGCAGCCCTGCCAAGCCCCGCCATCGAGGCTATGATCTCTCCGCCATAGAAGCTCATGTTGCGCCCCAGATACATAGGGTTGCCATGGAGCCGCGTACCAGGTGTGCCGTTCGAAAGATCCTTGTTATGCCAGTCAAAGGGCACGACCCAGTCTTCTGGAATGAAGCCATCCTTGACCGTCACGCTGAATGATCCGGTGCCATTGAGGCCAAGCATTTGCCCGTTGCCCCAGTCATCAAGGATCTCGCATTGCGAAATTGGAACAACGGCAACCTGAATGCCCGGCTCTTCGTTGCCATCGGCGTCGACAATCGAGGCCCCGACGAGCACATGGGTGGCATAGGGCACACCGGAGCAATAATTCCACGTGCCGTTGACACGGTATCCACCTTGCTCACGCACTAGTTTGCCTGTCGCCACGCCGCGGTGAGGGGCAACGAAATGGCCGTCGCCGAAAATGGCCCTTTGAGCATCTTCGTTCCAATGCGAACCGACGACGAGCGCGTGGCCTGCGCCCAGCGAAAAACACCACGCTGTCGAAGGGCATCCCCGCCCCAGAGCCATGACGACCCTGTAGAAAGTCGTGACACTCATTTCGAGGCCGCCGAAGCGGCGCGGCTGAAGAATGCGGTAGAACCCAGCCTTAGTGAATTCCTCGTGGATCTCAGGGGAGTAGCATCCGCGGATTTCGGTCTGCTCCTGCTCCGCTCGCAAACGATCGCGGAAGCTCTCAGCGAGCGAAACGAGCGAGTCCGCATCCATGGTATCCGCTACTTGGCGACCCAAGACAGAAGTATTTGCTTCGATAACCATCATTCTTGTCCTTTTCGAAATTCCGTGCGTCAGCCCGCGATCATTTCAGCGGCGACCTGATATCGCTTTTGCAACGGCAGCTCGTGGAGCGAGAGCGGCATGGTATTCACTACTCCTGATCGTAGTGCACTATCCGCTGCTTCAACCGTCGAGAGATCTTCCAGAGTCGTGTGATAAACGACGGTTCGCCAGTACGCCTGGTTGAGCAGATCGCCGGCATGCCTCGCCGGCTTGGCATAAACGTTGAGCAGAAAGCGCGTCTTGGTGGCGCCATCGGGCCACATTGTCAGTGTCGCGCTCCAATGCGGTTGTGCCAAGATTGCCGTGTGCGGAAACAGCTTGATATCGTCGAATGCCCATGGGGAGACCCGCCTGGGATTCACGCCAGCCGGAATGTGACTGAAATCGGTCTCGGCAAATGGTGCGAGGCGTCGCCCGTGGCGGGCGAACAGATGCTCGGTGTAAAGCGATGTCTCCTGGTCCATCGCACCCGTCACCACACGCTGGTGCCGCTCAAAAAGTTCGACCGTCGGCATGATCGCCACGGGAGCAGCCGAGGCATCCGTCGAAGGCGGGAAGAAGTTGAGCACGGTGTTGCGATGCAAGAAGGCAGCATGATACCCTTCGGAAAAGGCATCTAGCGCAATGTTCCAGTTGCAATCCAATTCCGCCTGCAGCGCCCCGATGCGGACCATGTCGCCGAAATAGTTGTCGAACCCGTCGGAGAGTTCGCCCATCCATTCGGCGAGGGAAACATGCGGCTCATCGCCGAAATAGGCGAAGATCAAGCCGCCCCAGTCAGCAACATGTACCGGCACCAGACCAAAGCAGGACTTGTCGAATTCGGGGAACATGACTTCTTCTGGAACGCCGATCAGGCAACCGTCATTGGCGTAGGTCCAGCCATGAAACCCACAGGTGAACCGACTGCCCTTGCCCTGCGTTTCCCCATTTTCGGTCTGGACAAGTCGATTGCCCCGATGGCGGCATACATTGTGAAATGCGTGGAGCTTGCCACTCTTGTCACGCGTAACGATCACCGACGCCTTGAAAGTGGGAATATCGATGACAAAGAATTTGCCGGGTTCGCTGACATCCCCAGCATGTCCGATCAACAACCACGACCTGCGGAAGACGTGCTCCACTTCTTTCTCATGATAATCATGTCCGATCCGCTCACCAATCGGGACGTTCGACGGTAGATCGTCGTAGGAGCCGATAATTGTCGGACGCGGATAGGACTCACGCGTTGCAGTTTTCTTGGTCATGGCCTGTTGCCTTCCGAGTTTATCTTTGACAATTGTTCTGGTCTGCGCGGTGGACGAAGGTGCGCAAAGCGTCGGCAGTTTCGCGAGCGGCCGTTCGCATTCCACTCATCTCGAGTTCGAGCGCCGCGCGGTCGTTTGGCGCTGCTTCATCGGGAAATGAGCGAAGCAGCCGCGCACAGTAGCCTTCAGCCTCCTCGGCATGTTCGGGATGGGTGAATATCAGTTCCTGGTTTCGCCCAATGCCGGCAAGCGTCTTGCGCCCAACCTCCAGCGGATCCATGCCGAGGGCATTCGTTGCCGCGATCGCCTCGGCACCCGGCCCCGGTGCCCGGCCGGCCACGGCCAGGTGATCGGGACGGCTGGCCTCTGCCTCCATCCCGCGGGAGCGGACAAGCGCAGGACACAGGCATGATACCCCGATGCCGTGGGGTGCGAGGTCAAGGCGCAGCGCCGAAGACAGGCCCCGGATGGCGAACTTGGACGTCGTGTAAATTGCAGCCGGACCCATGGGCAATAGCGACAAGATCGACGCTGTGTTGACGATATGTGCTGGCCCGCCGCGCTTGCGGAAGCGCGGAACGAATGTCTGCACGCCGTTAACGCATCCACCAAGGTTGACGCCCAGTATCCAGTCCCAGTCTTCATAGCGTGCTTCGCTGACCGGGACTTCGACGTTGACCCCCGCGTTGTTGCACAGGATATCGACTTGCCCGAAAGTGCTTTCGGCCAGATCTGCCGCCGCCGCCCACGCTGCGCGATTGGTAACGTCGAGAGCTATAGTCAGGACATCGCAAATACCCAGCGCTTTCTTCGTCTCAGCGAGCCGGTCTTCGTGCAGGTCAGCTATGACGACCTTGGCCCCGACCTCCAGAAATGCTTCTGCCAGTCCCGCACCGATCCCGCTTCCACCTCCAGTAATGAATGCGGTGCGCCCGGCGAACGTTTCGATTGGCCGTTCACCGGTCATTGCGTCTGCACCTTCACTTCCAACAGCGCCGCGCCCCGAGCTGCAAGCCAGCTCCGCATTGCGCCGGCCAAGTCACCTTCCTGATCCACACGGTTCGCAACGATACCCTGCCCCTCAGCCAGCTTTACAAAATCCAAGTGAGGCAATTTCGTGCCGACAGGTTCCATTTTGAATTGCCGGGCGAACCCATCGAGCGCAGCATAACCGCCGTTATTGAGTATCAACACCTTGAGCGGGACACCTTCCTGCGCAGCGGACCAGAGGGCGGGAAGCGCATACATTGCAGACCCGTCTCCGATGATCGCGATGACCTGTTTATCGGGGCTGGCCAAGGCGATCCCAACCGCCGCCGAGAGACCAAAGCCCAGGCCGCCGCTAGCCATCGCGTAATATCCCTTGGCCCGCCGAATCTGCATGCAGGCCTGAATATCGGGGCGGTTCGACGGCGCTTCCTCGACCAGAATTGAATCGACGTTCCGCAACCGGTCTAGTTCCGCCAGTACTGTCGCGGCTGTCAGACCTGAGCTTTCCCCTTCGGGCCGGTATTTGTTCGTTTGCGGAGTTTTCGGGCAATTCGGTAGCTGTCGGGCAAGTAGCGCCCGCAAGGCGCCGCAACAATTGCCCGGCACGAACATTCCCTCAACCGCCGCCGCCGCATATTCGTTGTCGTTACTGACATGAAACAGGCGAGTGCCTGGCGCGACCCAAGGCGGCGATCCGGGAACATGGTAGGTGAATGCAGGCGCCCCCAGCACCAGCACCAAGTCGTGCTTTTCCAACTGCGCCTGCATGGCTTCGGGCCTTGCCGCCAGATGGCCCGCAAACAGTGGGTGATCCTGAGGGAAGGCGCAGCGATGCGACATCGGCGGCGACCAGACCGCGGCACCGTATCGCTCCGCCAACTCCTTGGTAAGCTGCCAACCGGCTTCGCTGTCGAGTTCCGCACCGGCGATGAGCGTCGGACTGACCGCTCGGTCCAAGGCGTCCCCGATCATCGCAATCGCCGATTCCGCTGGCGTTTCGGGCTCGCCAAGCCGTTCACGTCGCGGCAAAGGCGCGGCCATTCGTTCCCAGTCATCGGAGGGAACCGATACCAGCGTGGGCCCATAAGGCGGCTGGGTGGCAATCAGCCAGGCGCGCTGGACCGCACGCCCCACATCCTCCGCACGCGCCGGCTCACAGCTCCATTTTACATGCGGTAGCGGCAACTCCGCAGCGCGAGCCGAACCCAGGAAAGGGTCGAAAGGAAGCAGTTCACGCGCCTGCTGCCCGGCTACGATCACTAGTGGAGAACGGTTTCGCGAAGCCGTGAAGATCGCACCCATCGCATTGCCGACCCCGGCGGCCGAATGCAGATTTACGAATGCAGCCTTCCCACTCGCTTGTGCAAAGCCGTCAGCCATGCCGACCACAACCGCCTCTTGCAGACCCAGCACATAATGAAAATCATCGGGAAAATCGCGGAACATCGGCAATTCCGTCGAACCGGGATTTCCGAAGATTGTCGTCATTCCCAAGTCTCGAAGCAGGCTGAAGACCTGTTGTCGGATGGTCGGACTGTCTGAGGCAGGCGCGTCCATCACCATTCACGCGAAACACCAACGAGCTTCAGGCGCTCCGCCGGGAATGGCCCATCGATCTGCGTCTTCTTCCATCGCAGGTCGATGGGGTGGGCAGTTTCCGCAAATGTCATCGCGAGATGGAACAAGCGCTGTTGCGGATCGGGTAAATCGGTGATGTCATACGAATTCAGGTGCGCAATGATGGCATCCATCCGCGGCAACATCGTATCGTGAAACTGCTTGAGTTCAGGAATGTCGATACGTGCCAAATGTTCAAGCCGGGCGGCCTGGTTGGACAAGGCCCATCGGGCCACAAGTGGTTCAAGATCGGAGAAACTGCCGGGCAGTTGGGTATCGGTCACTGGTTTGATTCTCCCAATCGTTGTCTATCTGCTTGCAATCTTTCGACACTGCGGTGCGAGAAGGTCGTCACGGTCCATCGACTTGCTGTGCCCATATTGCGTTGCAGGAGTCGCACCCGACCGGAGACCCGCAAGCCTCTCATCGGTGACGCCTTAAGGTTCTCTCTTCCGGGCCCTTAAGCGATGCCAACGGCCACCTTCCACTCACAGATCATCTGCTACAGGAAAAACGATTCGTCAAGATACATGCATTGTGTTCTGTTTGTATTTTGGACATGCGCGACTTCGTTGAAATGAAGCGGGATGTGGTTCGCCGAACAACCGGCTCGCGATAGCAGGGAGAGCCAGAACGTCTGGCCGCTTTTGGAAGATGGTCGGACTCGCGCGGTCAGCCAGAGAGAGCAACGGGGCCGTGGCGCAAGATGCCATCGCCCGTGCTGCACGAACCGTAAGAAAGTTGGCTTGGTTCGAGGTGATCGAAACACGCGGAGACATCGCGTCCGTTGCAGTCGCCTCCTGGCAGGTCAGGGCAAGACTTGGCTTTGCCCTCGAAGATTGGCGCCACTTTCATGTTCCGGCCTTGCGTGTCCGGCCTGCCGTCCGATTGTTCACGTAAATCATGACATCAACGCCCTTCGCTTCGCGAACCGGCAATCAAACTTGGAAAGGTATTCCTCCCAGAACATTGGTGACCCTCCGAGCACCACTCAGCAGTCGTTCGATACTCGAACTAAGTGCGCCTCCATGATCATCGCCTGCAAAACGGATCAGCGCGAGTGAGAGAACCACTCGCCCCGCAGCATCAAAGATGGGCACCGAGATCAGTACCCGACCGTTCGGTTCAGCGGCCATTTCGGCAGGGTCGAATGTAATATTTCCCACGAGCTTGTCGAAGTCGCGCCGACCTATTTCGCGCGCTTCGGCTCTTTGCTCCAAACGCTCCGTAAACGCTCGGCTTGGAGCCTCACTCAGCAAATCCACCGCGAAACCACGTTCACGCACTTTGGAGAAGGCAGCCTGATATGCGGCGACCTGCTCATCATCGCCCTTACCGATCCATTGCTTCGCTTCATTCGCAGGCAACCAAGTGGCAAATACCGAACCGAGTGGAGCAGCAAACGGTACCCGTTGCCCCACCGGAGCAGTGGGATCGTCTTTGCCTGGCTGTCCGGCGCTGGCCGCCACGATCAAGTCATCAGAGGCTCGCGAAAATGCGACGCATTGAGCAGACAATTCTCGCGCGATCGCTTCCATTTCGGGCCGGGCGCAGTCGATGATTCGCAGCTGCTCTCCGAGCAGTCCTTGAGTATCGGAAGCAACCAGAGAAGACGGTGTGAAGCGACCATATCCCCCCTGGAAAAAGAGCAGCGGCAACCCTCCTGCCTCGACATCGAGATCATGTACAAGCCCGATAGCGATATCATGATCGCCAGCCTCCTCAATTCTCTCAAGCGTGCAATCGATCCAGCCAACGACATCTTCGATTATTGGAGCGCCACCGGGTGAAAGACGAAAAGACACATTGGAAAACTTGTCAGGATCCCTTGACGCGAATTTTCGACAAAGCCCTTCTTGCTCAGCCGACAAGATGTTCACGCAAAAATGGTCGCAGCCTTGTAATAGCGCCCAGGTGTATGATGTTCGGGTCGGCAGGTAGGCCACGAGCGGCGGATCGAGTGAAACCGAGGTGAAAGAGCCCACGATCATCCCGACCGGCACCCCGTCTGGTTGCATCGCAGTGACCAGGCAGACACCTGTGGGATACTGCCCCAGGATCGCACGATAAGTAGCTGGCTCGATCAGTTTCATCATTTATCTCTGTCAAGAAAGACCAAATCTCGGGCAGCCACGCGCGTCGATGCAAAAAGCTCCGCAACTCGCTCGATTTGATTGAAGCAGATTGGTTAGCTCCATAGTTCAGAAGGCGCCGGTCTTGACCATCTCGGCAGCGCGAGCTGCCGCACGAGCCGTAAAGGCCATATATGTAAGCGAAGGATTTCGATCACCGGCAGAATTCATGAAGGCGCCATCCGTGACGAACACGTTTGCCGCGTCATGCAACTGGTTATGCCGATTGAGTACCGAATTGGCCGGATCGTCGCCCATGGGCGCTCCGCCCATCTCGTGGATCGACGTCCCGGGAGGATTTCCGCCCGGATTGATAGTGGTGACTTCGCCGCCGAGCAGCGTCAGCATCTTGGTCGCTTCGGCGATGGCATGCGCCTCTGCCTTGCTTTCGTTTTCGGTAAAGCGGACGTCGATCCGGGTCAGTGGTAGATCGTACATGTCCTTCCGCGCGAAATTCACTGAAATCCGGTTATCCGCTCTTGGCAAGGCCTCGGCGGAAACCTCGAGCATCATCATCCAAGGGCCTGGGTTCCGCAACTCTTCCATGAACTGCGTGCCGGTGCCCGGCATATCGACGCCACGCCCCCACCCGGATCGCATGGCTCCAGCCTGGTAAGAATAGCCACGCAGGAAATCGGTTTCCTGTCCACCAAGGTTCACGAACCGCGGAATTACCAGGCCGTTGGGCTTGCGCCCTTTGTACGTCCATTCTTCCAGGCCTGGCATGCTCGATACCACGAGGGCACCGAATGCCTGGTCAATGACATAGCGACCTAGCAGGCCGCTCGAATTCCCAAGCCCCTCCGGCGTTTGTTCGGAAACCGATCGGAGCAGCAGGCTCACACTGTTGACCGACCCGGTGCAGACAAACACAATCTTTGCGCGTTGAACGGAGCGGCTGCCATCGCTGATTTTCTTCACCCGAACGCCAGTGACGCGTCGCGTCGCCGGATCGTAATCGAGCGTCTCAACAATGCTGTCCGCCAAGACCGTGAGGCGTCCGGTTGCCTGCGCTGCCGGCAGGGTCGAACTCTGGGTGCTGAAATAGGCACCGAATGAACAGCCTCGGGCACATTCGTTGCGAAACTGGCATTGTGCCCGATTTGCTTTTGCCTGAGTGAGGTTTGCTGAACGACCGGGAACCGCGCGCCTGTCAGTGAAGTTTTGCCGGACAATTTCGCTGAAATGCGCTTCCCCCTTGTTCAAGGGCATGGGCGGCTGAAAAACCCCGTCTGGCAGGGACGGCAAGTTTTCTGTCGTGCCATTGATGCCGATGAATCGTTCCACGTGTTCATACCAGGGGACGATTTCGTCGTAGTTCACAGGCCAAGGAATGCCATAGCCATCCTGTGCGTTGGAGCGGAAGTTGATATCGCTAAGGCGGTAGCACTGACGCCCCCACATCAGGGACTTGCCACCAAGATGGTAGCCGCGCAGCCAGCGAAAGTCGCTTTCTTGTGGCGTTTCATAAATGTCGACTTCGTCGTCGACGAACATATCCTGGGTCCATTCGTCGATGCGGGCAAATTTCTGAATTCTCTTGCTGGTTGCGGCCAGCTCTGGATCGAGGTTGCCGCGAAAAGGCAATTCCCAAGGCGCCTTCATCTCCGTCTGATATTGGCCATGCTCGATCATCGGGCCCCGCTCGATCATGAGGACGCGCAGGCCCCTCTCGGTCAATTCCTTTGCCGCCCAGCCTCCCGAAATACCCGATCCGCAAACGATCGCGTCGAAATCATCGCTCATAGCGGCCCCTTCCCATTCGACGTGTCGCGATAACCAGGCTCGATCCGGATATCTTCGTACCCTCCGGGAACGGGATCCCACGCCAGATCCTGGCTGCCTCCAACCTCGCTGGTGTAGTAACCGGTAACGATCGCGCGCTTTACCTGCCTCCAACCCCACTCCCAGTCTTCGCGCTCACCAGAGCGGGGAGAGCCGGGCAGGAAAGCCTCGCTGTCGACCGCCGCAACCACTGTCGCCCGTTCCTGCGCGCTGGCACGCAGGAAATCGCCACCCGTCCGGCTGGCAAGTTCGGATTCTACCAAGGTGATCGCCGCAGGATCGAGCCCGGCAATTCCCTTGTCGAATGCCAGGATCGCGTAGGACACAGCCTCTGCTGTTGAACCTCCAGCAGCGCCCATTTCCGGAAAGATCACATCAGCGCACGCCTGCAACAACGACCTGACTTCTTCCGAGCCCAGTGTCGTCCTCCCGCAGGCTGTCAGCAGCGTGCCATGGAGAGGCAAAAGTGCGGCAAAAGCACCAATGCGCACCAGAGCCTGCCGACGGTCGTAGATCTGCGAGCGGCCCATTATTCGTTCCCGAACCGGTCAACTCGGCTGCGGAATGAAACCAGGAACAGGGTGAAGACCAGCGCCGCGAGGCCAGCAGGAACCAGCCAAATCGATAGCCAGTCATGACCTGCCTCTGCAGCAAACAAGTCGGTAACCAATCCTGCTGCCCAGAAACCGGCGAGCATACCCACGCCGTAGGTTGCCAATGTAATCAGCCCCTGTGCCGAGCTCTTGCAGGCTTTGCCCGCACGTTCATCGGTATAGACCTGTCCGCAGACAAAGAAGAAATCATAGCACAGACCGTGCAGGGCAATGCCGAGGATCAAAAGGGCTGCGACGTCGCTCTGGTAACCAATGGCGAACATTACATATCGCAACGACCAGGCAGCCATGCCCACCAGAAGCGTTTTCTTCACGCCGAACCGGCCGAGAAAGTACGGAAGTACGAGCAGGAAACCAACTTCGGATATCTGGCCGATCGTCATCTTCGCAGTCGGGTTGCTGGTTCCGATTTCGACCAGGAATGGATTGGCGTTCTGGTAGTAGAAGCCAAGGGGGATACAGATCAGGATGGAAGCGATGAAGAATACGGCAAAGTTCCGGTCCTTCAGGAGCCATAGGGCCGTCAAACCCACGCGGTCCCTCAGGTTCTCGCCCACATCGGTCTCGGGAGGTGTGGGGGGAAGAGTAAAGCTGTAGATCCCCAGTATGGCGGACGCGACAGCGGCAAGCAGGAAGGTGATTTGGAGAGCGCTGCCCCGGTCAGAATCCCAGCCAAGGAAACTGATGATCAATCCCGCTGCAATCCAGCCGATCGTTCCCCAAACTCGAATGGCGCCGAACTGCTGGACCGGGTTTGAAAGCTGCCTGAATGAAATCGAGTTCACCAGGGCCAGGGTCGGCATGTAGACAATCATGTAGCCGATAACGAACGGGGCAAACTCGGCAAAGCTGTCTGACCGATACATCGCGAACAAGAGGCCGCCACCGATCAGGTGCAGTACGCCGAGAATCCTCTCGGCGTTGAAGTACCTGTCAGCGATGAGGCCGACGACGAAAGGCGCGACAATGGCACCATACGATTGCGAGGAAAACGCCAGTGCGGTTTGGCTCCCCGTGGCGTTGAATACACCGCCCAGGAACGTGCCAAGCGTGACGAACCAGCTTCCCCAGATGAAAAACTGAAGAAACATCATCACGCTTAGCCGCGCTTTGAGGGCAGTTGAGACTCCTGCCCCGGGGTGCGCTGACGCGTCCGCCATTGCTTGCCCTTACGCTTCGCCGAGCAGGCGTTTCATCATCACGTGGTGACGACGGACCTGTTGCACAGATTCACCGCGGAACATGCCCGCACCCTGGTATTCACTATTGAGATAACCATCCCAGTTATGATCCTTCAGGATATTCAGCAAAGCGGCATAGTCAGCATCGGGGAACGTACACTCTCGCGTCATGTCTCCGAACTTCGCGTGAATCGCGCCGCCCACATAAGGCATGATCTCAATGAGCTTCGAAGGATCATCGGGCGGTGGAGGAGTATAGCCTCGTCCGCCGAACGCTTCGACAATCTCGGGCGGCGGATTCATCGTCGTGAAGATCATGAAGTCGGGATTGATTTTGAACCATTCACCGGGATTTTCGCGCTCGATAAAGTCAATAAGATGGCCGACAACTGGATTCCCAAGCGGGTGGTGAATCTCTTCGACCAGGCGGACGTTATAGTCATGGGCCACTGGCAATGCGGCCTTGTAGACCTCCTGCCAGCCGGGGACCAAGCCGCCATCGTTGTCCATCAGGCCATATCGCGAACGGATATGTGTGAAGCCCAGCAAGGCTGCCAGCCTGATGTCCTGGATCATCCGCGCCAGAATTTCGTCATTGCTGGCAAAGTCTGTCGGTCCTTCGCCGTGCAGCTTGGTATCGCTCCAGATGCCGAACTGCACGGGCTGGAGATTGTACGTCTCCATCATGCGGTGCCAGTTGTTGACCCACGCCGCCGTCGGGTTGGGATACCCTTCGACATGCGCAGTGCCGAGAATTTCCAGACCCATCTTGTAACCCTGTTCAGGCGTGCCGAGGTCGGAAATATGGGCGAGGCAGTCTTCAAGTGACTTACGGTAATAGAGTTCCATGGCATAGCAGAACAGCGAAACGCCGCGCTTGGGACCTGCTTTGACGGGTGTCGTGCTCCCGCCCTGCGCACCAAGGGCGGGCGTAACTGCGGCAGCCATTGCCGGAGCCACTGCAGCCCCAATGGACGAACGAAGAAATTCTTTTCGAGTCAAGCGCATCGACTTGCTCCCTTACAATTGCGGGCCGGACATCATGACGAGGTCGACGGTTGAGTTGCCATCGCCGAATTCGCTGACAAGCAGTCTCGGCCTGTCGGGATCGGCCGGTCCGGTTTGCCTCGGCGCATCGGGTTCCGGCGCACCGTAGGATACGCGCTGGCTCCAGTTCACGGTGACCTGATGAACCCCCATTTCCAGGCCGCCCGGCTTTGCCACGTTGAGGTAAAGCGGATCGAGCTTGCCCCACAGAACGTCACTGGCTTGCGCCGCTTCATCCTGGGTGTACGTTATTCCCTTCAATGTCACCGTGATGGCCTCTCGGGGAAACAGCTCTCCGTCCACCATCACTGACCACCCCTTGGACATCGAGAGCCAGAGACCGCGATAGTATGGCAATCTGTGGAGGATCTGGAAGCCGACCGCGCGGCCATCTTGATAAATGTTCTTGAAGCCCAGCTGTTGAACCGGCTCGAAATCCCACATTGATTTTACTCCTCTGCCCACGCGCATGACCAAACCACCCGGTACTTGGTGGAGGTGCCAGTCGCAGCCAGGCACCTCCACCCGGGAGAGCAGTCGATCAGAAGTTCACTCCCGCCCGAACGCCAAATACGCGCGGCTCGAGGAATGACACCGAATTGAAGTTGCCCGCACCTGCCTGACCAAGAGTCAGCTGGTTTTCCACATTGCGAACGAAGAACTGAAGGCTCCAGTCTTCGCTCTCGGGCCGGAAGGTTGCGCTGAAATCCGTCTTTGTGAATGACGGCTGGTAGAACTGGTAGGTCTCGAAAGCGATCGCGTAGCTTGAACTGATCTGCGAGCGAACGCCAAAGTCGACTTCGTAATCTCCACCAAGCGGCAATACATAGTTGTATGCGACCGTGGCGGAGAAGTCGGGCGCCCTGTCAAGCGGAAGACCGTTGAAACTGACATCGTCTGCTGCGCCGGGGGCACCGAAAGGAACCAGATAGTCCGAATAGCGGGCATCGAGGAAGTTCGCGCTTACCGACAAGGTGCTGCGATCAGACACCCTGGCAATAGCCTCAAGCTCGATGCCATCGACCTTCGCCCGCGCAGCATTCTCAGTGACCAGAAGCGCAGGCGGCCCACCAACTGCCTGAGTGAACTGCAATCCGGAATAGTCGTAATGGAATATGGTGCCATTAAGCCGCAATTGGTTGTCGAGCAGCCTGAACCTGAAGCCAGCTTCATATGCGGTAATCGTTTCCGGATCATAATAGAGCTGCTCGGCAGTGAACGTACAGGTCGGACCTGTTCCGATCTCGCACCCACCGTTGAAGCCACCCGCCTTGTAACCGGTTGATACCGATGCATAAATAAGCCCGAGATTCGAATCGTAATCCGCACCAAGGCGCCAGGTAAACTTACTCACGTCGAGGCTTGCATCAGCAAGCGACGCCGGATCACAGAAATTGAACGAAGGATCGGTGTTGTCTGGGGTGATAACCGTACAGCCTTGGCGAGACTTCTCGTCATTCGAGTATCGGCCACCGGCGGTGAAGTGCAAATCAGGTGTCACATCGTAGGTGACCTGCCCGAATACGGCCTTCGAAGTTGCGTGAACCGGATCGGAGACCAGGCTGATCGTGCCTCCGGGAGGACCGAAGAACGCCTCGACGAACGAGAAGCTGACCGTCGATCTTTCGTTGAAGTGGAAGAGGCCGACCTGCCCGTGCAGAGGACCATTATTACCAAACGCAAAGCGCAGCTCATGCGATTCCTGGGAAAAATCTCCAACAAATGGTGCCATGACGGTCGGCGCAGGTGCCGGAAGGATGTAGAGATTCGTCTGTTCGTCGCGGCTGGAGCCACGGAAGGAAGTGTCGTAGGTCAGCGTGCCGAAGGGAAGCTCCCAGTTGAGCTCGGCCTGCACGCCGCGGACCCAGTTATTAGATGTCCACTCCCAGGTGTCGGGACTCCGGATCTGCAACTGCTGGTCGTTGCTGCGATCAAGATAAACCGGCGGGTTGGTGTGACTGAAAGGCAAGGTCGGGTCTTCCGGCTGGAACACCCGGTCAAGACGAGGGTTTACCTCACCCACACCATCGAGCCACGCGTAGTCACCGATGACATAGAGCGAGAGGTTTTCTGTAATGTCGAACGAGGCAGACAAGCGGACGGCCTTGGTATCGACCGATGGCTGCAGCGAGTTTGGCTGGTCCAGAGCGGCGCTGCGACGCGACCAGCCGTCGCGACGGTCGTAGTTGGCAGCGAGGCGAAATGCGATTCTGTCACCCACGGGTATATTCACCGCCCCGGATGCCGATACATGATCGTAGGATCCGTAGGAGGCACTGGCATAACCCTCGAAGTCATGGGTGGGTCGCACAGTTATGACATTGATCGCGCCGGCATTGCTGTTGCGACCGTACAAGGTGCCCTGCGGACCGCGCAGCGCTTCGATCCGCTCGATATCGTAGAAGCCTACGAGCTGATCGTAAGGGCGAGCAATGTAGATGCCGTTGAGATTGAAACTCGCAGAAGGATCGCCGACCTCAGAGTTGTCCGCACTCGAGACACCGCGAATTGAAATCTGCAGCCCCCCATTATTGGCGTTGATCTGCGTACTCGGCAATTCGTTGCCCAAAGCGATCGGATCGACAATGCCTCGACTCCGCAATTCCTCCCCTCTGATTGCTGCAACCGCGACCGGGGTTTGCGACAAGGCCGATTCGGAGCGCAGCGCGGTCACAATTATTTCGTTTTCTTCGCCCCCAGATTGATCGCCACCTCGATTGTCCTGAGCAAAAGCCGACGTAGCGCTCGTAGCGATCGAACATGCGATCGCGAAGGTGCCGACACCACACTCAAGCAGCCCCATCCTGAACCTTTTCATCCACCATCCCCTCATGAAGCGCCCGCTTTTTGGACGCATAATATTCTCGTTTTGACGTGGCCGGCTGATGCTGGCTGAGCGAACGCTCAGGCGTCAAACAACAACTAGCACGCGCAACATGCATTTAGTATGCTCTGTATGTTTTAACCATTTGGACGAGTTAGTCAATACACTATTCTGCAGCACTGCGGGGATGGTAGGTGCTGCCAAGCCAACACTGATTAATCCGTTCCTATCAGACCACGTCGAATACGAAGCTCGTGGCGAGACCCAGAATTTTCCGACGACGCCAGACCGCACAGCGGGATCGCGCGCCCCCGATCATACTGGCAAACTTAGCCGGTGAGACCAGCCCACCGGAATTGGGAAAGGCGAAAAACTCCGGACTCGAGTGGTCCAAAGTTAGATAGCAGTGCAAAACGGCCAAAGGCTCTTTGAAAGGGCGAGCCAGAAAATGGGAGTTAATGCCTTGAAATTACTTCATCCAGTCCAGCCCATCGAAATTGATCATATTGTCCTGAAATGTCGTGATCTGGCACTCATGCAGGACTTCTATGTGCGCATACTCAACTGTAAGGTCGAATGTGTTCGCCCGCGCCTGACTCACTTGCGTGCAGGAACCTCGCTAATCGATCTCGTTCCTTTCGATCTCGCGGATGCGGAGATGGACCGTCAAAAAGTCGATCACTTTGCCATCCGGTTGGCGAACTGGGACGGTGAAAAATTGCTTGCGCATCTCGACCGCTGTGAGGTTCAGCATGGGGAGATCGCCGAGCGCTTCGGCGCCGCAGGATTTGGCCCTTCTATCTACGTTTTCGATCCCGAGGATAATCAGGTTGAATTGAAGGGTGTCGCGCTTTGACCCGAAAGAGCGCATGATACTATGGCTCTCTGCATCCTGTCGCGGAGCACTTTACGAGCCATTGATCAAGGAAATGGAAGCCCGGTATCGTCTCCCGCTTGTGTCCGTAGTCAGAAGATTTGGCTCAACCGTAGTGTAGAGTAACGGACGGCGCTCACAAGAGCTTACTCAGGGGCATTTACTACCTACCCGCAAGAGCGGCTCGAGCCTGATGGATTTGATCCATTCTTCGATGTCGCCTTCGAGCCACGCTACAGCATGTCCACCTAATTGCACCGGTTTCGGGAACCTCCCCTCAGCCATCCATCGGTAAATCGTCGAACGCCCTAGCCCGGTTCGATACTGGACCTCCTTGATGCGAATGAGGCGTGTCGGTTGTTCTGGATCACATTGATCGTCTTCTGAAAGGTCAACCATTCGCGATCTCCCGTTTACCAACAAAGTAGTCTCCAAGAAGCCGGTCCTTGCGCGCCAGCTCGTTGATGTGATCGGCAAGCATCCGTGCAACCCTATTTGCCGTTCCCTTCGCCCAACGCGATTTCACATCACCAACATTGTCGCCAAGGGACCGATGCAACGCCTGTGGAAACTCGGCGTTGAACTCCTCGAAGAATCGAGCCAGGTCGGTTTGCAACCAGTCAATCGCCTGGTCTTCGCCGCAAACCAGGAACAGCAGCAGGTGTGCTCGCGGTGCGGCGCGACTGGCTTCGAGTATGCGCAGGGCTTCGCCCAGGGTCGCCGAGCGCTCACCTTGCAAGACGCGCCGCAAGGCATCCTTGTGAATGCGCGCATCGGCAGCAACATCCCACTTGGCCCGCCCACTTGCATCCACTGCGGCAGCTAACAGGCGCGCGAGCCCGAGGCGAAGCCGTTCCTCTGAGTATTCTGTTTTGTCAGCCACGGACGACTCCCTTCTGCAATCACTCAAGGTTCGACTCGAGAGCTAGGGCGAAGGACAAATGTAGGAAACCGAAAAGAACATATAAGGAACATATAGGAGGCAGGGAATCGCTTGAGCCCGATGATTCGCGCAAAATCCGGCCGACAAATATCAAAATCCGGCAGCCTCCGCGCGAAATCCGGCGCTTCACGCGCGAAATCACGCCGCTGGAGCGCAAAATCGCGCCTCTCCTGCGCGAATTGTCGCTTTTTGCTTGGTCAGGCATCGCAATCGCGCGCCGCGCCATTTCCTACATCATTGCTCCGGTTGAAGGAAGGAACATACAGCGAACGCAAAAGCTCGCTGTTGTCGATCAACCAACCGGAGTTTTCCTTCATGACCACCAAGACCCTGACCCGCTCGGCCCCGCGTATGCGTGATTATCTCATGCCCGCCGCGCTGGCGCTTGCCATCGCGGGTGCCGCCTATGCCGGTGCCGACACGACCTTCGATCCGGCGCTCACCATGTTCACCGACTTCCTCGAAGGCTCGGGCGGCAAGATCATCACCGTGCTTTCGCTGGCTGGCGGCCTGATTGCGCTTGCGTCCGGACGCTTCGCGCTTGGCCAGGTCGCGGTGCCGGTGGGCGTCGGGATCGGTGTCGGCACGGGCGTGCCGATCGTCACCTCTGTCGTGACCGCGACCATCTGAACCCTGGTCGCAAGGTCTAACGACGGGAGGGCGGCATGGCCGACAGGTATATTGTTCCACGGCGGCTCGACGATCCGGAGCTTATCGGTTTCTGGACCGTGGACGAGTTTGCGGGGATGCTGATCCCCTTCGCCTGGGGCATCCTTACGCAGCACATCATCATCGGCACAGGCCTGTCGGTCATTGCCTGGTTCGGCCTGCGGAAGGCGAAGTCAGGCAACAAGGGTGCGAAGCTGGTGCATGCTGCCTACTGGTACCTGCCGGGGTCATTCCTCCGGCTGAAAGCCACGCCGCCCTCCCATTGCCGCCTGCTCGCAGGCTGAGGGGAGGATACCGATGCAATCCGAATTCGCGCACGAACAGGCCCAACGCCACCTTGCCCAGCGCAACCGCTTTGCCGCGCTTGCAGGGGTGCTTGGCGTCACCAGCCTCATTGGCATCGGTTCAGCCGTCACCGGCGACGAGGCAATCGTACTTGTCCCGATCACCGCCGAGACGCTCACCGTTTCGAGCGGCGGGGTGGACGCGCATTATCTTGAGCTCGTCACCCGCGACACCGCGCTGATGCTCTTGAACCGCGCGCCCGAAAGCCTCGACTACTGGATGGAGCAGATCCTCAAAGTGGCCGATCCGGCCGCGCACGGCCGCCTCAAGGCCGAGCTGGTCGCCATCGTCGCGGAGCAACGCGGCTCGGACATCAGCCAGGCCTTCGTCATCCGGGCAATGGAGGTCGACACCAAGGCGCTGACCTCGACAGTCAGCGGCACGCTCAAGACCTTCGTCGGCGCACAGGTGATCGCCAGCCAGAAGCGCAGCTTCACATTCCGCTGGTCGCGGCGGGGCCTCAGCCTCGCGCTCACCGGCTTCGAACAGAATTCAAACCAAGAGGACCAGGACCAATGAACCTCCTCAGCAATCCCGCATCCGCCATGCTTGCCGCAACCGGCCTCGCAATGTTCAGCGTGGGCGTAAAGCAGCGCCGCGATGTCGCGCTCAAACTCGCGGGGCTGACCGCGCTGGGCCTTGCGCTCGTCCCGACGCCCGCGCTGGCCGACCAGTTTATCGAAGCGAGCGATGGCTCTACGATCGATTGCGAACTGGCGCGCGGCGAACTCACCCGCATTGCGCTGATCGAAGACGGCTTTGCCAATGTCTCGAAGATCGCCAGCGGCTTCCCCTATAGTGATTTCCAGGTGACGCACGAGCCGGTGCGCGGCGACATCTATATCTCGGTCCCGCCGCAATATGCCTCAGACCGGATCAGTTTCTTCGCCACCAGCCAAGCAGGCCATGTCTACAAGTTTGCCTGCCGCCTCGGCGGTGATGAAGCGACCCAACTGTTTATCACCAATCCGGCACTTGCCCGCAATGAAGCCGAGGAATGGCAGGCAGGCACAAGCCCGTCGGATAATGCCATCCGCCTGATCGAGGCGATGGCGAACGACGCGGTCCTGCCCGGTTTTGCCGCGCGCGCCGAACTGTCGCGTCCGCGCCGCACCGGTTCCATCGAGGTGCAGCAGGTAGCGCAATATGACGGCGCCGAACTTACCGGCCAGCGCTTCCTCATCCGCAACCTGGGCGGCGAACCGATCGACCTTGCCAGCGAACGCGAAGCCCCTGCAGGCGCGCTCGCCTTTGCCTATGGCCGCGAAAGCCTCGCTCCCGGCGAAGCGACCAGCGCCTTCCTTGTCTTTGCCGCAGGAGGGCTCGAGTGATGGCCGACGCAGACGACACCAAGGGCAAGAGCGAAAACCGCCCCAGCGGACCCAAGGATACTGGGCACAAGGATATTCGGCGCAACCTCAACGCGAATATCGCGCAGCGGCAGAAGCTGCTGCTTGCCGGGATTGGCGGCGTGGCGCTGCTGGCCGGGGCCTGGTTCATCCTCGACGATGACGACAGCACGTCGGGTGACAGGGAGAGCGTTGCCAGCATCGACACCGGCGGCCTCGTCAATCGCAACCTCTCGCAACGCGAATTCGTCGCCACCTATGGCAACCGGCTCGACGCGCAGGGCCGCGCGATCAAGGACCTGCAGGATACCCAGCTCCCGCGCCCCGAGATCGAGCAGGAACTGGAAGCCCTGCGCGCCGAGAATGCGCGGATGATGAGCGATGGCCAGGTCGCGATCGATGCGATCTCGGCGGAGAATGCGGCGCTCAGAACCGAACTCGAGCGCTCGCGCGAAGCCCCACCCGCAACGCCTGCCATGCCACCGCCAGCCTACGGACCCGGCGCGACACCGCCCGGCGAGAGCAATGGCAGTGCGAACCCAACTGCCGCGCGGCCAGGCGGGCTGGACATGCTGACCTTTGGCGAACGCACACCAACGGGCGCGCGGCCCACCGCTGCCGAGCGTCCGCCCGCTCTCATGCTCGAAGCAAGCCGCGATTACCTGCCGCCCAATTCCTATGCGCCGGCGCGCGTCATCGTCGGGGTCGATGCCTCGACCGGCGTTGCCAGCCAGACCGATCCG
>MDTG01177941.1_pt1 | contig 66676 bp, 58 predicted proteins | sample 811421 | NCBI WGS metagenome assembly MDTG01 (sample SAMN05326645, study PRJNA326480) | marine metagenome | isolation source: seawater | place: Pacific Ocean: South East | collected 2011
CTTCGCCGAAGCCAAGGGCAACGGCTTCGACACCAAGGTGATGCGCCAGGTGCTCAAGCTCCGCAAGATGGAGCCGCACGACGTGGCGGAGCAGGACGAACTGCTCGAACTCTACAAGCGCGCCCTGGGCATGCCGATCGGCTGAGCCCCCGGCGACGGCATTCGAACGGGCGCCGCCTCTTCATCGAGGCGGCGCCCGTTTTCGTTCCACAGGCGGCAGGCTATGCTCTCACCCCGGGGGCGACACGGTCCCCGGATCAGAGGGAGACGACGCCATGGCCCTGCTCACCATGCTCGAGATCGACGGCATAGAGCCGGAACGCTCCACCCCCAACCCCGCCAATGTGCTGGAGGGCGCGCCGGTCTTCCGCACCTGGAGCGTGGAAGAGCGGCCCGACGGCCTCGCCGCCGGGCTCTGGGAGGCGACGCCCGGCAAATGGCGCTTCGTCAGCGACTGCTGGGAATACTGCCGCATCCGCTCGGGGCTTTCGATCATCACCGAGGATGGCGGCGCCGCCCGCCGGGTCGGCCCCGGCGATGCCGTCATCCTTCAGGAGGGCTTCACCGGCACCTGGGAAGTGGTGGAGACCACGCTCAAGGACTATGTGGTCAAGACCTGACCCGCGCCGGCAACAGACGGGTCGCGATCACCCGATCCAGCGCCAGCCGCCCCGGCCCCGCCAGGGCGATGACCAGCCCGGCCAGGATCCAGGGGATCTGTTCGGCCGGCTGAGAGATGCCGTTCTCCAGCCCCTGGGGCGTCTGGCCCACCACCAGCAGGATGGTGGCGGCCATGACCGCGAGGCCGAGGCCGGCAAGCCGGCCGGCGAGCCCCACGGCCAGCAAGACCGGCAGGGTGAGTTCGGCCGTGGTGGTCAGCAGCGCCGCGATCCACGGATCGACACCCGGCAGCGGGTGGATGTCGCCGAACAGGAAGGTCTGGGTCGACCATCGCTCCACCCTGAGCATGCCGGTGTGGAAAAACGGCCAGGCGAGCCAGAGCCGGAGCGCCGCCAGCAGGCCGGCCGCGATCCAGCCGTCGCCGGCCCCGGGCAGGCGGTAATAGCCCTGCAGGATACGTCGCATGGGAAAATCCTTCGATGATCAGGCAGCAGGGCAGAGCGCGCCCGCGGATATCAGCCCACCCAGCGCCGCCGGCAGGTCCAGATCGGGGCGGCGTTCCAGTGCCAGCGCGACCACGGCGGTAAGCGCCGGCACCTCGCCCCGGTCGTTCGGACAGAACAGCCCGGCCAGGATGCCGGTCCCGGCGGGCATGGGGTGATGAACCGGCAGGCCCGAGGCACCGCGCACCACCAGCACACAGTCCGGACCGCGCTCTACCGCTTCGGCCAGGTTCAGGACGGCATCGGGTTGATGGGCCGCCCAGATCGCCTGAACCGGCCAGGGCGCATCGACCACCCGGGCCGACGGCCTGAGCATCAGGCGGGTCGGCGGGGCCTCACCGGGGTGAAAAACCGGGGTCTCAGGCGCGAACCAGATCGCCACCCGCGCCCATTCCAGCCGCGCCACCCAGGCGACCGCCGGCCAGAGATCGGCCTCTGCCGCCAGCTGGTCGGGAAAGTCCGCCCCCCAGGCCGACAGCTGCGGCAGGGCCGGGGGGTGATCACGCAGATGTGTGCGTGCGAAGATTGCGAATGCTGCGTCACCGATCATCATACGGGTGACCGGAAAGGCCGCGGCCAGCGCCTCGATCGCCGCACCCGCGGCATTGCGGCGATGCACCACCAGCCGGCGCTGCAGAGCGGCGGCGGACCAGCGGGGATCGGCCCAGCCGGCAATGGCCGCCGGGTCGACCGGCGCCCGGCCAAATGCCATCGCCGCCATCCGGTCCTGAAAATCGCCGAGGCTCATGGCCGCACCCGATCGATGGCGAGGTCGGCGCGCGCCGCCTCGGCGATCAGCACCGCCCAGGGCGGCAGATCGGTGTCGCGCTCCAGCAGAACCGGCACCGGCCCGGTCGCCGCCAGGGCCTGATCGAGCAGATCCCAGACCGGATCGGCCACCGGGTGGCCGTGATCGTCGATCAGCAGCGCCGGGGCCGCGGGATCCTCGGGATCCGGCTCCACCGCATGACCGGCGATGTGGATCTCGGCCACCGCCGCAAGCGGCATCGCCGCCAGCCAGGCACGCACATCGCCCCCCAGATTATGGGCGCTGACCGCGATGTTGTTGACGTCGAGCAGCAGGCCGCAGCCGGTCTGCCGGACCAGGGCGGTCAGGAAGGCCGGCTCGTCCATCTCGCCGGCCAGCGGCAGGTAGGTGGAGGGGTTCTCGATCAGCAGCGGCCGCTTCAGCGCATCCTGAATGCGGCAGACATTGTCTGCCAGACTGCGCAAGGCCCCGGCCGTCATCGGCAGCGGCAGCAGGTCGTCGATCCAGCCGGCCGGTGTCCGGCACCAGGCGGCGTGTTCCGATACCAGCACCGGGTCCAGCCGGCGGGCCAGATCGACCAGCCGCGCCAGATGATCGGCATCGATACCGCCGGCGCTGCCGGGCGACAGGCCGACGCCGTGGATCGAGACCGGCAGATCCGCCCGCAGCCGTTCAAGATCCCGCAGCCGCGGATGCGACCCGGCGCCCGGGTGCGCAGGCATGAAGGTCTCGGCATGGATCTCCACCCAGCCGGGCCGGGCGGCGGTTCCCGACAGAAGGCCGGGGAGGTGCGGCGGGCGCAGGCCGATCCCTGCGATCGCATTGGTGCCTGCCATATCACCGCACCTCCTGCCGGATGGACGATTTCGTCTTGTGGAACGCTCAACCCTTCTTCGGGTTCATACCCTTGAAGGGCTCCAGCATCCCGCCCATGCCGACGCAGCTGCCCTTGGCGACGGCCTTCCAGTCGGCGCCGTCGTAATCGGCCTTGGACATGCCGGCGCAGGAATGGGTGCCCGCGGCATTGGCGCAGTCGTTCTGGCCGGCCTTCGAAATGCCATAGCACTTCTCGGTCTCGGCGGCCGTGGCCGGAACGGTGGCGAGCGTCACGGCGGCCAGCGACATGGCGGCGGCGATGGCGGCGGTGACGTTGTCGATACGCATGGTCATCGGATCCTGCTCCCTCTCGGTCGGGCGGCAATGCCGGCTCCCCCTGGAACCCGTCCGCATCCCTGCCGTCCTTGACATGAGCATAGCCAGCCTCGGGCCCGGTCCGCCAATCACCCTGAGGCGCCGCGCCATCACGATTTCGTGTGTCCGGCGTGACGTCTGCCATGGCGCGAGGGGCAAGCCGTATGAAATCATATGCATCTACAGGTTGTGTGAATAAAAAAGAACACCGGTGAGGCTTTTCTGGCCACGACACGCCTCATACGTGTGTCATTCATGGCCTGAAGACGAATGACATGTGATGCAATATCGTCGTTAAGTTTCAGTTCATGATTCGATCCCCCCCTCGCCCCATGTAGCTTAGAGCGAGCCTGCGTCCATGGACGCAGCTCCGGATTGTAACCATCGGCGCGAATGCGCCGATGAGCGCCCGGTTGCGCCACAAACGCGCCCCCCAAATCGTCCGGATACCGGACCCATCCCTCAGGAGAAGACACATGCTCACCAACGACATCGCCGCCGTGCGCACCGCCGCCATCGACAGCCTGCACCGCACCCTGTCGGGGCCCCGGCCCTTCGCGGCGGCGCAGCCCCGCAGCCAGGGCGGGCTCGCCCCCGAACTGCCGGGCCTGCAGCGCCGCATGGCGGAATGGAAGGCCGAGTACCCCGAGCATCATGTCACGGTTGGCCGCGCGCCGCAGGCCGGATCCATCATGCTGGCCAATAACGATTATCTCTCGCTCGCCGATGACGGCCGGATCATCGGCGCGCTCCGCGCCGCCCTCGACGACGTGAAGACCGAGACCTTCATGTCGGGCGTGTTCGTGCAGTTCCTCGACGCGCAGGGCGCCTATGAGCGCGAGATGGCCCGGTTCCTGGGCTCGGAAGGTGTCGCCCTCTGCCAGTCGGGCTGGGCCGCCAATGACGGGCTGATCCAGGCGATCGCCGATGCCGACACCCCGGTCTATGTCGATCTCTACGGCCATGCCTCGCTCTGGCAGGGCATCCACAGCGCCGGCGCGAAGCCGCGGCCCTTCCGCCACAACAACATGACCCATCTGCGCAGCGTGATCGCCAAGAACGGCCCGGGCGTGATCCTGGTCGATTCGGTCTACAGCACCAGCGGCGATCTCTGCCCGCTCGACCAGCTCTGCGATCTGGCGGAAGAGACCGGCTGCATGCTGGTGGTGGATGAAAGCCACGGCGTCGGCGTGTTCGGGCCCCAGGGCTCGGGCCTGGTGACCGCCATGGGGCTGGAGCACCGGGTGCATTTCCGCACCTTCAGCCTGTCCAAGGCCATGGTCGGCCGCGGCGGCATCGTCGCCGGCACGAAGAAGACGCTGGAATACTTCCGCTACACCTCGCGGCCGGCGATCTTCAGCTCCACGGTTCTGCCGCACGAGATCGCCGGCTTCCGCGCCACGCTCGACGTGATCCAGGCCGACGAGCACCGGCGGTCGCGGCTCTTCGCCAACACCGCCTATCTGCGGGCGGGCTTGGCCGAGGTGGGCATCGATGTGGGCTCCAGCCCGGCGCCGATCATCTCGCTGATCGGCGGGGCCGAGGCGAAAACCGCGCAGCTGCGCGACCGGCTGGAAGATCACGGCATCTTCGGCGCGGTGTTCTGCGCCCCGGCAACGCCCAAGGGTCGGTCGCTGGTGCGGCTGACGGTCAATTCCGGTCTCACCCAGGACGATCTGGACCGGGTGATCCGGGCGGCGGCGGATTGCCGGGATCTGCTGGTCAGCGACCTGCGCATCGATCGCGATGCCGCCTGATCTGCGGATCCCGACCCGGCGGGCGGCCCTTCGGGGCCGCCCCGATGCGGGCCGCGGGCGGCGTTCAGGCCGCTTCCGGTGCCGCGATCAGCCCGGCATAGAGGGCGGCATCGATATTGCCGCCCGACAGCACCACGCCGATGCGCCGGCAGCCTGCCAGCCGGCCGGCGGCGGCATCGGCCATGGCACCGGCCAGGGCGGCCGCCCCCGCCCCTTCGGCCAGGTTGTGGGTATCGGCGTGACAGGCCCGGACCGCCTCGGCAAGCCCGGCTTCAGACACGGTCACGAAACGCGACACGCCGCGGCCGATCACCTCCAGCGCCCAGGGGTCGGGCGACCGGCAGGCGATGCCGTCGGCAAAGGTCGTGGCCTCGGCGGTCTCGATCCGCCGGCCGGCGGCAAAGGACAGGGCATAGGCCGGTGCGCCTTCGGCCACCACGCCCACGATTTCGGTTTCAAGCCCCAGCGCATCGCGCGCCCGCACCGCGCCGCAGATGCCCGAGCCCATGCCCACCGCCACATACAGCCGGTCCAGCGCCGGCGCGGCGGTCAGGAATTCCAGCGACTGGGTGGCGGTGCCGTCGGCGATGTCAGGAGAGATCGCCGGCACCATCACCGCCCGTCCGCCCGCGGCCTCGACCATCGCCGCGGCATGGTCGCGCGCCGCCTGATAGTCGGCGCCGCCCTCCACCACCTCGGCGCCCAGCGCGCGCATGGCGGCATTCTTCCCGGTGCTGTTGCCGCGCGGCACCACGATGGTCGCGGCGATGCCGTGACGCCGGGCGGCGAAGGCGACCGCCTGGCCGTGATTGCCGCGGGTGGCGGCGATCAGATGCCGGACCTCGGGCCGCGCCCGCAGCAGGCGGGTGACGTGGACGATGCCGCCGCGCAGCTTGAAGGCGCCGATCGGGGTGTGGTTGTCGTGCTTCATCCAGGTCTCGACCCCCAGCCGCCGGGACAGCAGCGGCCAGGCGATCTGTGGCGTGGGCGCCATCGCCTCCCCCACGATCCGGCGGGCATCCTCCAATGCGGCATCGATCGTCATCCCGGCGTCTCCCCTGCACGATCGTCCTAAGGACAATCTTTGAATTCACTTCGTCAGGTCAGATGGTTGTATCGTTCTGACGTCATCTTCAGGACACGCCTTCACCGGCCGCCGGTCAACGGCGCGATTGTCCTGAGGGCAAATTTCACGGCAAGGGGACGTGCAATCATGGACGCGCTGCACGAGGGCTGGCGGCAGGCGGTGGAGGCCGCGCGCGGCGGCGCGGTCTACCGGGCACTCGCCGATGCGATCGTGGCCGATATCGCCGCCGGCCGCCTTGCCCCCGGGGCCGCCCTGCCGCCGCAGCGCCGCCTGGCCTGGGGGCTCGGCGTCGCCATCGCCACGGTCACCCGTGCCTATGACGAGCTGTCGGCGCGCGGGCTGGTGACGGCAGAGGTCGGCCGCGGCACCCGGGTCGGCCGGCGTCGCCGCGCCGACGACGGGGTGATCGCCCCGCGGGAGGCCGCCCGCCCGCGACGGCGGCGCGAGACATCCGCCGAGGCCGAGGACGAGACGGCGCTGATCGACCTTTCCCTCGCCCAGCCTGCCGATCCGGCAGCGGCGGCCGCCCTCTCCCGCACGCTTGCCGCCCTGGCGGCCGCCCCCCAGGCCGCGGAGCTGCTGGCCTATCAGCCGGCACGCGGCGCCGCCCGCCACCGTGCCGCCGGGGCGGCCTGGCTCGGCCGGGCCGGCTGGTCGCCCGATCCGGCGCGGGTGACGGTCACCGCCGGCGCCCAGCATGCGCTGGTGGTGGCGCTGGCCGCCATCGCCGCAACGGGAGAGGCGGTGGCGGTCGAAGGCCTCGCCAACCCGTCGATCCTGGCCGCGGCCCGCTTCCGCGGCATCCGCCTGAAGCCCCTGCCGATCGACGCCGAGGGCGCCGACCCCGCGGCCCTCGACCGGCTGGCCGCCGAGGATGGCCGGCTTCGCGGCGCCATTCTCTCTCCGTCGCTGCACAACCCGACCGGCGCCAGCATGGGCCCCGCCCGCCGGGCCGATCTCGCCCATGTGATCGCGCGTCGCGGCCTGTTCCTGATCGAGGACGATGTTCACGCCCCCCTTGCCCCCCCGGCCGCCCTGCCGGCGCCGGTCGCGGCGCTCTGCCCCGATCAGGTGCTGCTGGTCGGCAGCCCGTCCAAGGTGCTGGGGCCGGGGCTCAGGGTCGGCTGGCTGGCGGCACCGGCCGCCCTCGATGATCGCATCGCCGCCGCTCTCTGGGCCTCGGCCTGGATGGCGCCGCCGCTCGGCGCGGAAATCGTCACCCGCTGGATCGACGACGGCACGGCCGAAACCCTCGCCGCCGCGGCGCGCGCGGCCAATCTGCGCCGCCGCGCCCTGCTCGACCAACGCCTGCCCGGGCTGGACCTGACGCTCGCCCCGGCCTGCGCCCATGCCTGGATCGGTCTCGGGCCCGACCGCGGCCATGATCGTGTCTGGGATCCGGACCGCTTCGCCGAAGCCGCCGAAGCGGCCGGTGTGCGCGTCGCTCCGGCCCGGGCCTTCACCGTGCCGCCGGTTCCCGTCCCCGCCGCCGCCCGCCTGTCGCTGGCCGCCGCCCCCGACGACGCCGTGTTCCTGAAGGCGCTGGACCGCCTGGCCCGGCTGCTCGACCCGCTGGTGACGCCGTCGTCGCTCCGCCCGATCGCGTAAAACACGCTATAAATTAAAGGTTGTAAATCTCGTCTGTTAATCCTGTTATTGATTAGTCATACTTCTTGCACAGTACCCCGCCGGAAGCAACCACCGCCCGCCGCCACCGGGCCGGGCGCCCGTTCCAGGAGGTATGACCCCCGTGCCCACCGAAACCTCCGGGCTGATGGCCCTGCTGGCCTTCCTGCCGATCCTCGTCGCCGGCATTCTGCTGATCGGCCTGCGCTGGCCGGCGGCGCGTGCCATGCCGATCGTGTATCTGCTCACCGTCGCCATCGCCCTGGGCATCTGGGGGATGAGCGGCAACCGCGTGCTCGCCTCCACGCTTCAGGGGTTGATCCAGACCGCCGGCCTGCTCTGGATCATCTTCGGCGCCATCCTGCTGCTCAACACGCTGAAGCATTCGGGCGGCATCGCTGCCATCCGATCGGGCTTCACCGCGATCAGCCCCGACCGCCGGGTGCAGGTGATCCTGATCGCCTGGCTGTTCGGCTCGTTCATCGAAGGTGCCTCGGGCTTCGGCACCCCGGCCGCGGTCGCCGCACCCCTGATGGTCGCTGTGGGCTTTCCGGCGGCTGCGGCGGTCGTCTTCGGCATGATGATCCAGTCGACGCCGGTGTCGTTCGGCGCCGTCGGCACGCCGCTGATCGTCGGCGTACAGACCGGGCTCGACCGGGCGGCGCTGTCGGCGACGCTCACCGCCCAGGGTTCGTCCTGGGACGCGTTTTTCGGCCTGATCACCTCGGAGGTGGCCATCATCCATGCGATCTGCGGCACGCTGATGCCGCTGTTCCTGATCATGGTCATGACCCGCTTCTTCGGCCGCAACCGGTCCTGGACCGAAGGGCTGTCGATCCTGCCCTTCGCAATCTTCGCAGCCTTCGCCTTCACCATTCCCTATGTCGCAGCCGGCGTGTTCCTCGGCGCCGAATTCCCGTCCCTGCTGGGCGGGTTGATCGGGCTCGCCATCGTGACCGCCGCCGCCCGCGCCGGCTTTCTGGTCCCCCGCGACCGCTGGGATTTCGCCCCGCCGTCGGAATGGCCGGCCGGCTGGATGGGCCGGGTGGAAATCCGGCTCGACCAGCTTGCCGCCCGCCGCATCCCGGTGGCGCTGGCCTGGGCGCCCTATGTGCTGCTCGCCGTCATCCTGGTGGTCAGCCGCACGGTGCCGGCCGTCGGCGATGCGCTCAAATCCGTCACCTTCCGTGCCACCAACATCCTGGGTGAAACCGGCATCGGCGGCGATTTCGCCCTGCTCTATCTGCCGGGCGGCATTCTGGTCATCGTCTGCCTGGTCACGCTGCTGCTCCACCGCATGAAGCCGGCCGCCTTCGGCCGGGCGGTCGGGGAAAGCGCCGGCACCCTGCTCGGTGCCGGTTTCGTGCTGATCTTCACCGTGCCGATGGTGCGGGTGATGATCAATTCCGGCGTCAATGCCGAAGGGCTGGCCAGCATGCCGGTGATGATGGCCCGCGCCGTGGCAGACGGCGTCGGCCATGTCTATCCCCTCTTCGCCCCCACGGTCGGCGCGCTCGGCGCCTTCCTCGCCGGATCGAACACCGTCTCCAATCTGATGCTCAGCCAGTTCCAGTTCAGCGTGGCGGAGCTGCTGGGCCTCTCGGGCGCGCTGATGGTCGCAGGCCAGTCGGTGGGCGCCGCCGCCGGCAACATGATCGCCATCCACAACGTCGTCGCCGCCTCGGCCACCGTCGGCCTGCTCGGCCGCGAGGGGTCGACGCTGCGCATCACCATCCTGCCGACGATCTATTACGTGCTGCTCGCCGGCGCATTGCTGCTGGTAGGCTTCCACCTGCTCGGCCTCGGTGATCCGCTCACCCCGGCCTGATCGCCGGGGCGGGGGGCATGGCGCCCCCCCGCCACACGGCTTGACGGCTTTCATATTTCTAATATTCTAGAAATATGAAAAAGACAGAGGTCATCACCGCCCTGGCGGCCCTTGCCCACGAGACGCGGCTCGACATCTTCCGCCTGCTGGTTCAAGCGGGGCCGGAGGGGCTGCCTGCGGGGCAGATCGCCCAGGCGATCGGTCTTGCCGCCCCCACCGCCTCGTTTCATCTGGCCCAGCTGAAACAGGCGGGGCTGGTCGCCTGCCGGCGGGAAAGCCGCTCGCTGATCTACACCGCCGCCTTCGACCGGATGGCCGGGCTGGTCGGCTTCCTCACCGAAAACTGCTGCGGCGGCAACCCGGCCGCCTGCGGCCTGCCGCACCCGGGGACGGAGACGCCCCCACATGCCTGAGGCACTGCATGCCTGAAACCGGCCGCCTCTCCTTTCTCGACCGCTGGCTCACCCTCTGGATCTTCGCGGCCATGGCCGCGGGCATCGCCCTCGGCCATCTGCTGCCCGGCCTGCCGGCCGCGCTCGACCGGTTGACCATCGGCACCACCAATCTGCCGATCGCGATCGGGCTGGTGCTGATGATGTACCCGCCGCTCGCCCGGGTGCGCTACGAAGATCTGCCCAAGGTGTTTGCCGACCGGCCGGTCCTGCTGCTGTCGCTGGTCCAGAACTGGCTGATCGGCCCCGTGCTGATGTTCGCGCTGGCCGTGATCTTCCTGCACGACCAGCCGGGCTACATGACCGGGGTGATCCTGATCGGCCTTGCCCGCTGCATCGCCATGGTCCTGGTCTGGAACCGGCTGGCCGGCGGCGACGGCCAGTACGTGGCCGGGCTGGTCGCCTTCAACGCCATCTTCCAGCTGCTGTTCTTCGGCCTCTATGCCTGGCTCTTCCTGACCGTGCTGCCGCCGCTCGTCGGGCTCGACGGTGTCGTGATCGAGGTGGGTTTCACCACGGTCGCCGAAGCGGTCGCAATCTATCTGGGCATTCCGTTCCTGGCCGGCTTCCTCACCCGGCGGATCCTGGTCGCAACCCGCGGCCCCGACTGGTACGAGACCCGCTTTCTGCCCCGGATCGGCCCGGTGACGCTGGCCGCCCTGCTCTTCACCATCATCGCCATGTTTGCGCTGAAAGGCGGCGATGTGGTCCGGCTGCCGCTCGATGCCCTGCGCATCGCCCTGCCGCTGGTGATCTATTTCGTGGTGATGTTCGCGGTCTCGTTCGTCATGGGCCGCCGGATCGGGGCCGACCATCCGCGCACCACCGCCATCGCCTTCACCGCCGCCGGCAACAATTTCGAGCTGGCGATCGCGGTTGCGATCGCCGCTTTCGGCCTGGCCTCCCCCGCCGCCTTCGCCGCCGTGATCGGGCCGCTGGTCGAAGTGCCGGTGCTGATCCTGCTGGTCCAGGCCGCCCGCCGCGCCGCGCGGTTCCGGACCACCCCAACCCCAGGGCCCGCCCGCCGATGACCGCCATCACCCGCCTGCGTCCGCTCCCGGATCCCGATCACCTGCCGGCGCTGGATCCGCGCTATATGATCCCCGATCCCGCCGCCGGGCTGGCGCCGGGCGGGCCGGACCATAAGCCGAGGATACTGCTGCTCTACGGCTCGCTGCGCGACCGCTCCTTTTCACGGCTTGCGGTCGAAGAGGCGGCCCGGCTGCTCGAAGCCTTCGGGGCCGAAACCCGGATCTTCGATCCGCGCGATCTGCCCTTGCCCGACCAGGTGCCGGGGGACGATCATCCCGCCGTGCATGACCTTCGCGCCCTGTCGCTCTGGTCCGAGGGGCAGGTCTGGTGCAGCCCGGAACGCCATGGCCAGATCACCGGCATCATGAAGGCGCAGATCGACCACCTGCCCCTGCAGATGAAGGGCCTGCGCCCCACCCAGGGGCGGACGCTGGCGGTCATGCAGGTCTCGGGCGGATCTCAGAGCTTCAATGCGGTCAACACGCTGCGCCTGCTCGGCCGCTGGATGCGGATGTTCACCATCCCCAATCAGTCGAGCGTCGCGAAAGCCTGGCAGGAATTCGACGCGGCCGGCCGCATGCGCCCCTCGGCGTATTACGACCGGATCGTCGACGTGATGGAGGAACTGGTCCGCTTCACCATCCTGCTCCGCCCCCATGCGGGCCAGCTGGTCGATCGCTATTCCGAACGGCGCGAGGCCGGGCAGCAGGCCGGCGCCACGGCCGAACTGGTGGCGAAGTCGATCGGGACCGGCCGTTGATCGCGGCACACGCGCACCGGGGCTGACGCCTTCGGCCCAAGCTGGCATGATGGCGGGCCTGCACTCTCTCCGCCGACGGCGGTTGCCGCCGATGGCCATGAAAGCCGGACCCGCCATGCTCGCCCGCCTCTGCCGATCCGCCGCCGCCGGGATTGCGGCGGCCCTGCTCGCCTCGGTTCTGACCGGGCCCGCGCTGGCCCAGACCACGGCCGGCCCGTCGATGACCGATGGTCGCGCGGCGCCCGAAGCCGCCACCGGCCGGGCCGCGAGCCGTGGCCCGGTCGCCACCCGGCAGATGATGGTGGTCGCAGCCCATCCGCTTGCGGTCGATGCCGGGCGCGCGGTGCTGGAAGACGGCGGCAGCGCCGCCGATGCCGCAATCACCGTGCAGCTGATGCTGGGCCTGCTGGAGCCGCAATCGAGCGGGATCGGCGGCGGCGCCTTCGTGCTCTACCACGATGCCGCCGCCGGCCGGCTGACCACGCTGGATGCGCGCGAGACCGCCCCCGCCGCGGCGGGCCCCGACCTCTTCCTCACCCCCGACGGCAGCCCGATGGGCTTCCGCGACGCCGTACCCGGTGGCCGGTCGGTGGGGGTGCCGGGGGTGCCGGCGCTGCTCTTCGCGCTGCACGAGCGCTGGGGCCGGCTGCCGCTCACCCGGCTGTTCCAGCCGGCGATTGCGCTGGCAGAGGCCGGCGTGCCGGTCTCGCCGCGCCTGGCCGGGCTGCTCGCCGATCCCCGCGCCTCGGCCTCGCTCCGCAAGGATCCGCGGGCGCTGGCGCATTTCATGCCGGGGGGCCAGCCGCCCGTCCCGGGCACGCTGCTGCCCAACCCCGATTATGCCGACACGCTGCGCGCCCTGCTGACGGACGGCGCCGCCGCCTTCTATGCCGGGCCGATCGGGGCCGATCTGGTCGCGGTCGCCGCCGCGCGCGCCGACAATCCCGGCCGGATCGCCGAGGCCGATCTTGCCGCCTATCGGGTGGTGGAGCGGCCGCCGGTCTGCGTGCCCTATCATGCCCACGACGTCTGCGGCATGGGCCCGCCCTCGTCGGGCGGACTGGCGGTCGGCCAGATCATGGGGCTGCTGGACCGCCATCCCCTCGACCCGAAACAGGGCCCCCTCGGCCTGCCCAACATCCATCTGCTGGCCGAGGCGTCGAAGCTCGCCTTCGCCGATCGCGACCGCTGGGTGGCCGATCCCGACCATGTGCCGGTGCCCGTGGCCGGGCTGACCAACCCGGTCTATCTCGACACCCGGGCGCGCACCATAGAGCCGGGCAAGGCCCTGCCGGTGCCGGCCCCGGCCGGCCTGCCGCCGGGGGCCCAGACCCTGGCGCTGGCCGCCGATCCCGGCCGGCACGAGAACGGCACCTCGCATCTGTCGATCGTCGATGCCGCGGGCAATGTCGTCTCCATGACCACCAGCGTCGAGGGCGCCTTCGGCTCGGGCGTGTTCGTGCGCGGATTCCTGCTCAACAACCAGCTGACCGATTTCTCCTTCCGGCCCGAGATCGACGGCCGGCCGGTGATCAACCGGGTGGAGCCGGGCAAGCGGCCGCGCAGTTCCATGGCGCCCACCATCGTCTATGGCCCGGACGACCGGCCGGCGATCGTCGCCGGCTCGCCCGGCGGCAGCCGGATCATCGGCTATGTCGCCCAGGCGCTGACCGCGATGATCGATTTCGACCTCGACCCGCAGGCGGCGGCGGAACTGCCCCATGTGCTGAACCGCAACGGCCCGACCGAGATCGAGGCCGGCACCGGGGCCGAAGCGCTGATCACCGGGCTCGGCCTGCTGGGTGATCAGACCGCCACCGCAGAGATGACCAGCGGGCTGAACCTGATCCGGATCCGCCCCGACGGCACGCTGCAAGGCGGCTCCGATCCCAGGCGCGAAGGCATTGCCGCGGGCCAGTGACGTCGTGGATCAGTGACAGGAAGGAAGACCACGGGCATGGACATGAAGCGCATCCGGGCCGGGCAGCTGGAGATCGCCTATCTGGAGGCCGGCGCCGCGGACGGCCCGCCGGTGGTTCTGCTCCATGGCTTTCCCTACGACGTGTACGCCATGACCGAGGCGGGGCAGATCCTCGCCGCATCGGGCCACCGGGTCCTGATCCCCTGGCTGCGCGGCTACGGCCCGACCCGCTTCCTCGACGACGCGACGCCGCGATCGGGCGAACAGGCGGCGCTCGGGGCCGATCTTCTGGCCTTCCTGGAGGCGCTCGACCTGCCGCCCGCCGTGCTCGCCGGCTATGACTGGGGCGGGCGCGCCGCCTGCATCGTGGCCGCCCTCTGGCCCGACCGGGTGCGCGGGCTGGTGAGCGGCGGATCGGGTTACAACATCCAGAACATCGCCGCCACGTCTGCACCGGCAGCGCCCGAGGCCGAGCATCGCTGGTGGTATCAGTATTATTTCCACGGCGAGCGCGGTCGGGCCGGTCTCACCCGGAACCGCCGCGATCTCTGCCGGCTGCTGTGGAACCTCTGGTCGCCGGACTGGGATTTCGACGACGCGACCTTTGCCCGAACCGCCCCTGCCTTCGACAATCCCGATTTCGTCGAGGTCGTCATCCATTCCTATCGCCACCGCTATGGGCTGGTAGCGGGCGACCCGGCCCATGCGGCGATCGAGCAGCGGCTTGCGGCCCAGCCGCCGATCACGGTGCCCGCGATCGTGCTCCAGGGCGGCAGCGACGGGGTCGATCCGCCCGAAGGCCGCGATGGCGACCGCCGGCAGTTTCAGGGTCCCTGGTCTTACGAGGTGCTGCCGGGCATCGGCCACAACATTCCCCAGGAAGCACCCGCGGCCTTTGCCCGCGCGGTGGCAGAGCTTGCCCGCCGCTGATGCCGTCCCTGCCTCTGCCCTTCGTCGGCGCGCTGCTGCTCGCCATTCTCTGCGCGCGGCTGGTCGCAGGCAGCGAGCCCGGCCGGCGGATCACGCCGCCGCTGGTGTTCGTTGCCGCCTGCACGCTGGATCTCGTCGTGGTCGGGCTGCGCTGGAGCACCGATCTCGCGGCCATCCGCGCCCTTCAGCCGGTGGTCGCCGCCACCCTGCCGCCGCTCGCCTGGCTGTGCTTCGCCCGCCTCACCCGGCCGCGACGCCGTGCCCTCTGGCCACATCTGCTGCCCGTGGCCCTCGTCGCCCTGCTGTCGGCGGTCTGGACGCTGTGGAAGGCGCCGATCGATGGGGTGCTGGCGGCCATCTTCCTCGGCTATGCGGCGGCCCTGCTGCGCCTCGCCGCCCGCGGCCCCGATGCGCTGGCGGCGGCGCGGCTGGACGACGCCCCCAAATCCATCCGGTCGATGCGGCTGGTCGGTCTGCTGCTGGCGGGTTTCGCCCTGGTCGACCTCGCCATCGCCCTCGACGTTGCGCTCTCGGCCGGCCGCCATGCGGTGCTGATCGTGGCCGCGGCCAATCTGATCGCCCTGCCGGCCGGCGCCTGGGCGATCGCCACCACCGGTCTCGCCCCGCCGCAACAGCCGGCGGCGCCAATGGAAGCGCCACAAGCGAAGACGGCACAGGATGACGAGCCCACGGCTGACGACGACGACCTCGCCGAGGATCAGGCGATCATCGACCGCCTCGACGCCCTGATGCGGGACCGCGCGCCCTATCGCGACCCCGACCTCACCCTCGACCGCCTGGCCCGCCGGCTGGGCCTGCCGGCCCGCCGCCTGTCGGCCGCGGTCAACCGCCGCCTGGACCGCAACGTCTCGCAGCTGGTCAACGACCACCGCGTGGCCGAGGCCTGCCGCCTGCTCTCCACCACCGACGATCCGATCACCCGGATCATGTTCGACGCCGGCTTCCAGACCAAATCCAACTTCAACCGCGAATTCCGCCGGGTCACCGGCACCACCCCCAGCGGCTGGCGGCGGGATCGGCGGGGGGCGGGGGCGCGCACGCCGTGATCGTCACCATGTCTGCCGAAAGAGAGGACCCGATGTCCACCACCCTCTTCCTCGACCTGCTTGCCGCCGACATCGACGCGCATCCGGAGCGCCTGGTCCCCCTCGATCCCGCCCTTATACAGTATGCCCTGGCGCTGACTGCCGGGGTCGAGATCGATCTCGACGCCCCGCTGTCGGATGAAGATGAGTAAGGGCGGCGCACTCGCCGTCCTGACGATCTACACACACCAAAATGGGTTCATTCGCGCCCCCCCCTCCTCCGGCCCACCTGCGCCCCCGTCAGCGGCGGGCCAGGATCACCGTGCCGGCGGTGCCGAACATGCCGCCCACGCCCTGGACGACCGAAATGCGGGCGTCCCTGACCTGTGCCCCTTCGGGCGCCGTGCCGCGCATCTGGCGGACGGCTTCCTGAAGCGCGTACATGCCGTACATGCCGGAATGCATATAGTTGATGCCGCCGCCATTGGTGTTCATCGGCAGCCGGCCGCCGGGGGCGGTGTGGCCGTCGGCGATGAAGCCGGCCGCCTCGCCCGGTTTCACGAAGCCCAGCGCCTCCAGCCCATAGAGCGGCACATGGGCGAAGGCGTCGTAGATCATCAGATGGTCGACATCGGCGCGGTCGATGCCCGCGGCGGCGAAGGCCTGGTCTCCGGCCACGCGGAAGGCGCGAGAGCTGGTGTAGTCCTTCATCTCGGTGATCATCAGATGCTCGACGCTCTCGCCCGTGCCGATCACGTCGACGGGGCGGGTCGGGAAATCGGCCGCGCGGTCGGGGGCGGTCAGGACCAGGGCGCCGCCGCCATCGGTCACCAGGCAGCACATCAGGATGCGGAACGGCCAGGCGATCATGCGCGAGGCCAGCACCTCGTCGACCGTCACCGGATCGCGGCGGAAGGCGCGCGGGTGGAAACCGGCCCATTGCCGCTGCACCACCGTCACCCGGGCGAGATCTTCCTCGGTCACCCCGAAGGCCTTCATGTAGCGCAGCGCCGGCAGGGTGAACAGTGTCGCCGCCATGGTCGGGGTGTAGCCCAGTTCGAACTGGCCCATCAGCGAATGCGCGGGCACCGTCCAGGGCACATGGCCCACCCGCGACCGGCCGCTTTCGCCATGGGTGATCAGCACCGTGCGGCAGAGCCCGGCCCGGATCGCCGCCGCCGCATGGGCGACATGGGTCATGAAGGAACAGCCGCCGATATTGGTCGCATCCACCCATGTGGGCGTGATGCCCAGATACTGGGCCAGCATCGCCGGGTTCTCGCCCGCCGTGGCGATGCCGTCGATATCGCCAGGGGCAAGGCCGCAATCGGCCAGCGCATTCAGCGCCGCATCGGCATGCAGATCCAGTTCCGACATGTCGGGCAGCACGCCGAGCCGGGTGGTTTCGGCAGCCCCCACGATCGAGGCCAGGGGGTGGGTCAGGCTCATGCGCCGGCTCCGTCGCTCGTGGCCACCGGCCGGAATTTGGGCAGGGTGATCGTCTCGGAGACCGGCTCGAACACCACCTCCAGCGCCATGTCGAGCGGCAACGCCTCGGGCGTCTGAGGGCAATCCACGATATTGGTCATCATCAACGGCCCCTCATCCAGCCGCACCACCGCCACCGCATAGGGGCCATCGCCGCCCCTGGGCACCATGTGGTTGATCACATAGCTCCAGAGCGTCGCCCGGCCGCTGCATTTCAGCGCCGTCACCTCCCGGCCGCCGCAGGCCGGACAGAAGGGCCGGGGCGGAAAATGGCGGCCGCCGCAGGCGGTGCATTCCTGAACGTAAAGCTCTCCCCTGCGGGTCGCGTCCCAGAACCAGGCCGTCGACGGCGTCGGTTCGGGCAGGCTGCCTCTCAGCATCGGTTACCCTCGTCTGTGGTGTGTCATGCCCCAGGGCTCATGTGTCAGGGCTCATGCGCCGGGGCCGTCTTCGACGACGGCCGGGGCAGAAAGGAGTTTGACAAGCGGGGGCCAGATGATCAAATCTTTGATCAAAGATCGAGCATCAATCGCTCACCACCTCCTTCCCCCCCGCATGCCTGCCCGGCAGGTCGCCGTCCCCGGCGGCCTCTCACCGGGCGTCTTCCCCACCTGGCGGGCGCGGCCTTCCACTGCCGTCGAATGAATACGATGGCATGCGATCGATCGCGGCCGGACGGGCATGCCCCTGATGTCATTCCCCCGAGGACGAGGACCCTCCCCCATGGCAGACGCGCCCGAGACCGCGGCCGATGCGGCCGCAAAGCCCCGCAGCCGCGGCAAGAAGCTGATCATCAGCTGTGCGGTGACCGGCGCCGTGCACACGCCGACCATGTCGCCGCATCTGCCCTATACGCCCAACGACATCGCCACCCAGGCGGTGGATGCCGCGAAGGCCGGCGCCGCGATCCTGCATCTGCATGCGCGCGATCCCGAAGACGGCCGGCCGAGCCCGAAGCTTGCCCATTACGAGGGCTTCGTGCCGCGCATCCGCCAGCAATGCGATGCGGTGATCAACATCACCACCGGCGGCTCCACCGCCATGACCATGGAACAGCGGCTGGAAGGCCCGCTCGGCCTCTCGCCCGAGATCTGCTCGCTCAATATGGGCTCGATGAACTTCGTCTATTCCGATCTGGGGCAGCGCTATCAGAACTGGCGCTTCCCCTGGGAAAAGCCCTATGTCGAGGCGACGAAGGACGTCATCTTCCGCAACACCTTCGGCGATATCGAAACCATTCTGCGCGAGATGGGCGAACGCCGGGGGGCGCGCTTCGAATACGAGTGCTACGACGTCGGCCATCTCTATACGCTGGCGCATTTCCTGGACCGCAAGCTCGCGACCCCGCCGCTCTTCGTGCAGATGGTCTTCGGCATCCTGGGCGGCATCGGCGCCGACCCCGACAATCTGATGCACATGAAGACCATCGCCGACCGGCTGTTCGGCGACGCCTTCGAATGGTCGGTGCTGGCTGCCGGCCGCCATCAGATCAATTTCGCGACCATGGCGGCTGCCATGGGCGGCCATGTCCGCGTCGGGCTTGAGGACAGCCTCTATGCCGGCCCGGGCAAGATGGCCGAAAGCAATGCCGAGCAGGTCGCCAAGATCCGCCGGATCGTCGAGGAACTCGGCCGCCCGATCGCGAGCCCCGAAGAAGCGCGTGCCATGCTGGGCGTGCCGTCGAGGGCCGCCGCGGCCTGATTGCCGACACGCCGACCTTCCGCACCATCCCCCTCCCGTCCGGTGCCCTTGCGGGGAGCGCAAGAGCACCGGACGGCGAGCGGCAGACCACCCGTCTGAAGCCCCCGATACGACCCAGACCGAGACGGACAGACAAGAACCGCACGGGACCATCGACAGGAGGCAGGAATGCTGCACACACGGCCGAGGAGGCGCCTCTGCGCCCGCCTCATTGCCGCCGCCGCCTCGGCGGCGCTGACCCTGACGGCCATTGCCGGCGCCGCCCAGGCCCAGAGCCGGGAAGAGACGCTGCGCGTGGTGACCGGCGGCCAGGTGAACACCCTGGACGCCGGCATGCAGGGCATCACCCGCGACGGCTTCGGCCTGAACTGGAACATCTACGACCGGCTGGTCAGCTGGGACCGGAAGAAATTCGGCGACGGCTATATCTACGACTTCGACCATATGAAGGGGGAGCTGGCCGAGAGCTTCACGATCAGCGATGACGGCCTGACCGTCACCTTCAAGCTCCGCCCCGACGCCACCTTCCACGACGGATCGCCGGTGACCGCCGAGGACGTGAAGTGGTCGCTGGACCGCGCGGTGTCGCTGAAGGGCCCGGGCGCACAGATGGCGACCGGCTCGCTGAAATCGCCCGACCAGTTCAAGATCATCGACGCCCACACCATTCAGGTGACGCTGGACAAGCCCGACCGGCTGGCGGTGCCGAACCTGGCCGTGGTCTTCCCGGTCATCCTGAATTCGAAACTCGCCCGGGAACACGCCACCGCCGAGGATCCCTGGGCGACCGAGTGGCTGAAGGAAAACCAGGCCTCGGGCGGCGCCTACAAGGTCTCGACCTTCAAGGCCGGCCAGCAGGTGGTGCTGGAGCGGTTCGACGACTGGAAAAGCGGCCCGCTGCCCTATTTCAAGCGGATCATCGTCCAGACCGTGCCGGAAGCCTCGACCCGCGCCAGCCTGATCGAGCGCGGTGACGCCGATCTCTCGATCGATCTTCAGGACAGCGACGTGCTGGCGCTGAAGGATCGCGGCGCCGTGAAGGTGGTGTCGATCCCCCAGGTCAACGCCTTCCAGATGATCGCCTTCAACACCCGGATGGCGCCGTTCGACAACGTCAAGGTCCGCCAGGCGATCGCCCATGCGCTGCCCTTCGACGACATGTTCACCGCCGCCCTCTACCGCCGCGGTGCGCCGCTCTGGGGGGCGACCTGGAAGGATCTGCCCGACACCGGCAAATTCCCGCAGCGCCTGCCCTATTCCACCAACCTCGACAAGGCCAAGGGCCTGCTGGCCGAGGCCGGCTTCCCCGACGGCTTCAAGACCACCTTCTCGTTCAATGTCGGCTCGGCCGCGACCAGCGAGCCGATCGCGGCGCTGATCAAGGAATCTCTCGGCAAGATCGGCATCGACGTCACCGTCGAGAAGGTGCCGGATGCGCAGATGGGCACCCTGATCTCGGAAAAGAAGCTGCCCTTCTTCACCGAAAGCGCCATCGCCTGGCTGCCCTCGGCCGACTATTTCTTCCGGGTGTTCTTCCAGGGCGAGACCCGGTGGAATTACGGCTCGTTCGTGAACCAGGAACTGGCCGAGCTGACCGCCAAGGCGCGCTACGAGCGCGACCCCGCGGCCTATGAAGCGGCCGCGAAGCGCATGGTCAAGATCGCCGCCGACGAGGTGCCGGTCGTGATGCTCTGGCAGCCCGCGCTCGATGCGGTGATGGCGAAGAACATCGACGGCTTCACCTACTGGTTCCACCGTCAGACCGACTATCGCAGCCTGACCCGGACCAAGTGACGCCGCCCCGCCCCGTGGCCCGGGCCATAGCCCGGGCCACGGGGCAGCCACCCGCCTCAGGGAAAGGACGACCCCCATGCGCTCGATCGCATACCGGTCCGCCCGACGGTTGGCCGCCGCCCTGCCGGTTCTGCTGGGCGTGCTGGTCTTCACCTTCGTGCTGATGCGGCTTCTGCCCGGCGATCCGGCCGTCTTCTTCGCCTCTGGTCCGAATTCCGGCGAGGCCGAAATCCAGGCGATGCGCGAGAAGCTGGGCCTCGACCGCTCGCTGCCCGAACAGCTGATCCTCTATCTGGGCGATGTCGCCACCGGCGATCTCGGCGCCTCGATGACCACCGGCCGGCCGGTGATGGACGATCTGGCCGAACGCCTGCCCGCCTCGCTCGAACTCACCGTGGTCGCCCTTGTGCTGGCGCTCGCGACCGCTTTGCCGCTCGGCATCCTGGCGGCGCTGATGCCCGGCTCGGTGCTGGACCATGTGGTCCGCGTGGTCTGCACCGCCGGTGTGGCGATGCCGACCTTCGTCTCGGGCCTGCTGCTGATCTTCGTCTTCTACTATCTGCTGGGCTGGGCGCCCGATCCCACCGGCCGGATCGACGTCTTCCTGATCGTGCCGCCGCCGGTGACCGGTTTCCTGCTGATCGACGCGCTGCTCGCCGGCGACCTGGAGGTCTTCCAGGCCGCCCTCGGCCAGCTGATGCTGCCGGCGATCACCATGGCCCTGTTCGTGCTGGCGCCCCTGGCCCGTATGACCCGCGCCTCGATGCTGGCGGCCCTCGGCGGCGATTTCGTCCGCACCGCCCGCTCGCTCGGCCTGCCGGGCTGGAAAGTGGTCAATGTCTATGCGCTCCGCAACGCCATTCTGCCGGTGCTGACAACCACCGGCATCATGTTCTCCACCATGCTCGGCGCCAATGTGCTGGTGGAGAAGGTCTTCTCATGGCCGGGCGTCGGTTCCTACACGCTGGATGCGCTGCTCGCCTCGGATTATGCCCCGGTGCAGGGCTTCGTTCTGCTGATGGCCGGCATCTTCGTGGTGGTCAATCTGATGGTCGATCTCGCCTACGGGATCGCCGATCCGCGGGTGGTGATCGAATGAGCACGGCAACGCTGAAACATGTGGGCTGGGTGCTGCGCGGCAATGCCGTCACCGCCGGCGCCGCCCTGGTCACCCTGCTGCTGGTGGTGATCGCGATTCTGGGGCCTGCGATCGCGCCGCATGATCCGCTCACCTCCAACGTCGCCAACGCCCTGACGCCCCCCTCGGCGGAGCACTGGTTCGGCACCGACCGCCTCGGCCGCGACATCTTCAGCCGCGTGCTGGTGGCGACCCGGCTCGATCTGGGCATCGCGGTCGCAGCCGTGATCCTGTCCTTCGCCATCGGCACCGCCATCGGCGGGGCGGCCGGCTATCTGGGCGGCCGCTTCGACAAGGTCACCGGCCGGGCGGTCGACGTGGTCATGGCCTTCCCGCTTTTCGTGCTGGCCATGGCGCTGGTCGCGGCCCTGGGCAACCGGGTCGAAAACGTGGTCTATGCGACCGCGATCATCAACCTGCCCTTCTACATCCGTTTCGCCCGGGCCGAGGTGAATGTCCGCCGCGATCTGGGCTGGGTGGAGGCCGCGCGCGCCTCGGGCAACGGCAAGGCGGCGGTGCTGTTCCGCTTCCTGCTGCCCAATGTGATGCCGGCGATGATGGTGCAGATCTCGCTCAATCTGGGCTGGTCGATCCTGAACGCCGCCGGCCTCTCTTTCATCGGCCTGGGCGTCCAGCCGCCGACCCCGGAATGGGGGATCATGGTCGCCGAAGGCGCCCGCTTCATCACCACCGGCTATTGGTGGACCGTGGCCTTCCCCGGCCTCGCCCTGGTCGCGACCGTGCTGTGCTTCAACCTGCTCGGCGATGGCCTGCGCGACATGCTCGACCCCAGGATGCGGACATGATGGTGGATCACGCAACGATGACCCGGACCCCTGGCCGCGATACCGGCACCGCAGAGCCGCTGCTCTCCATCCGGGATCTGAAGGTCGGCTTCTCCACCCGCCGCGGCCGGGTGGAGGCGATCCGCGGCATCTCCTTCGACATCGCCCCCGGCCAGGCGCTCGGCGTGGTGGGCGAAAGCGGATCAGGCAAATCGGTCACGGCCTATGCGATCACCGGCCTGCTCGACCGGGCGGGCCGGATCGATGGCGGCCGCATCCTCTATCGCGGGCGCGATCTCGCCACCGCCTCGCGCGCCACGATGAAGCGGCTGCGCGGCGGCGCGATCTCGATGATTTTCCAGAACCCGCGCGCGGCGCTCAACCCGATCCGCAAGGTGGGCGACCAGCTGGCCGATGTGCTGATGGCGCATGAAGGGCTGACCGGCCGGCGGGCGCGGGCCAAGGCGGTGGAACTGCTCGATCAGGTGCGGATCAACGATCCGGCGAAACGGCTGGAGGCCTATCCGCACGAGTTGTCGGGCGGCATGTGCCAGCGGGTGATGATCGCACTGGCATTGGCCTGCCACCCGGACCTTCTGATCGCCGACGAGCCGACCACCGGGCTCGACGTCACCACCCAGAAGACCGTTATGGATCTGGTGGCGACGCTGACCCGCGAGCGCGGCATGTCGATGATGCTGATCACCCATGATCTGGGCCTCGCCGCCGCCTATTGCGACCGGATCGCGGTGATGGAACGCGGCCTTCTGGTCGAGGCGGCCCCCGCGGCGGAGCTGTTCGCCCGGCCGCAGCACCCCTATACCCGCCGTCTGGTCGCCGCGACGCCACGGCGTGAGTCCACACTCGACGATCTGGTGGCGGCCGCCCCCGAAGCCGCAGCCCTCGCCGCCCGGCCGGATGCGAAACTGCACCGGGCACCGGCAACCGCCAGCCCCGCGACACCGCTTCTGGAACTGCGCGGCCTGATCAAGCGGTTCGGCGACGTGAACGCCGTCGACGACGTCGCCTTCCGCCTGAATGCCGGTCAGGCGCTGGGGCTGGTGGGCGAGAGCGGATCGGGCAAGACCACCATCTCGCGCATGGTCTGCCGGCTGGTCGATGCCACCGCGGGCGAGATCCTGTTCGATGGCGAGGACATCTCCCGGGTGCCGGCCGCGGTGTTTCACCGCCACCGCCTGCGGCGCGACATCCAGATCGTGTTTCAGGACCCGACCGAGAGCCTGAACCCGCGCTTCACCGCCTTCGACAGCATCGTCGACCCGCTGCGCCGACTGGGCGGCCCGCAGGGCGCCCGCAGCCTGAGAGCGCGGGCGGAGGATCTGGCCGACCGGGTCGGCCTGCCGCGCGAGCTGCTCGACCGCTTCCCCCATCAGCTGTCGGGCGGCCAGAAGGCGCGGGTCGGCATCGCCCGCGCGATCGCGGTTGAACCACGGCTGCTGATCCTGGACGAGCCGACAGCCGCACTCGACGTGTCGGTTCAGGCGGTGGTATTGGGTTTGCTGGATCGCCTTCGACGCGAAACCGGCTTGACCTATCTCTTCGTCAGCCACGATCTGAATGTGGTGCGGATGTTGTGTGAGACGGTGGTCGTGCTCCGGCGCGGCCAGGTGGTGGAAGCGGGCGCAAGTACCGCCGTCTTCGACCGCCCGGCCCACCCGTACACGGCCGAGCTGATCGCGGCGATCCCGCATTTCGAACCCGACGCGGCCTGAGGTCGCCGGCGGCCCGCGACGGGCCGACCGATCAGAAGACGTTGACGACCAGGGCCAAGGAGACGCACGTGACGCAAAATCTGCTGGATCTGGCAGGCATCGACCGGCCCATGAAGACGACCCTGCGCGACCAGATCTACACGCGGCTGCGCGCGGCGATCATGGCCGGACGCTTCCTGCCGGGCCAGCATCTGGGCATCATCGCGCTCGCCGAAGCCCTGAATGTCAGCGCCATGCCGGTGCGCGAGGCGCTGCGCCAGCTGGTCGCGGAAGGTGCGCTGGAAATGCTGCCCAACCGCATGGTCAAGGTGCCGGTCATGACCCATGAACGCTTCCGGCAGATCCTGGGCATCCGCCTGCTGCTGGAAGGCCATGCGACCGAACTGGCCACACCCCATTTCACCGATGCCCAGTGCGACCGGCTGCAGGAGCTGTCCGACGGCATGGCGGCGGCGCTGGCGGAGAACGACGCCGAGACCTACTTCGCGCTCAACCAGGATTTTCACTTCACCATCTACAAGGCCTCGAACTCGGACGTGCTGATGCAGCACATCCGCATGCTGTGGCTGAAGATGGGGCCGTTCATCCGGCTGAGCTACAACCAGAGCGGCGTGAAGGCGACCGAGGTCAATCATGGCGAGGCAATCGCGGCGCTGCGCGCCCACGATCCGGTCGCCGCGGCCAACGCCATCCGCATGGACCTGATGGAGGCCGCCGAGGTCATCCAGGAGGTCAATCCCGCAGCCTTCACCGATGTCGAGCCTGAACCGGCGCTTGATCCTGTCGACGACGAATAGCCGGTTCGTCTGCCCCTCGCCGGGCGGGCGCTGCTGCGCCATCCGGCCCCGGTGCCCTCTGACGGGGCGCCGACTCCCCCTCCGGCCGGCACCGCTTGACAGGCGTCGGCATGCGCGTAAAGTTTGATCAAAGATCGAAGATATGAGGTGGCCTGATGTCCGGACGCCCCCATCGCTGGGTCAACCAGCATGCCCCGACCCAGATCCTGCCCAAGGCGCTGAAAGGCGAGGGCGTGTATCTCTACGATGCCGCCGGCCGTCGCTATATCGACGGTTCGGGCGGGCCGGCGCTGTTCTGCCTGGGCCATTCGCATCCCGAGGTTCTGGCAGCGATGCGCGGCCAGCTGGAGGCGCTGGAATTCGGCTACACCACCACCTTCACCACCGATGCGATCGACGCGCTGTCGGAGCTGCTGGTGGAACAGGCGGGCGGCAACCTGACCCGCGTCTCCTATGTCTCGGGCGGGTCGGAAGCCAACGAGACCGCGATGAAGCTGGCGTTGCAGGTTCAGCGCGCCCGCGGCTTCGCCAACCGCACGCGCTTCGTCGCTCGCAACCAGTCCTGGCACGGCTACACCATCGGCACGCTGTCGCTGTCGGGCCATCCCGCCCGCCGCGCGCCTTACGAAAAGGCGCTGCTCGACGTGATCCACGTCTCTGCCGCCAACGACTACCGGCCGATCGCCACCACTGGCACCGGCCCGGAAGCGCTGGCCGAGGCGCTGGCCGCCGAATTCGAACAGGCGCTGCTCGCCGCGGGGCCCGAGACCGTCGCCGCCTTCTTCTTCGAGCCGGTGGTGGGGGCCGCCGGTGGCGCCGTGCCCGCCCCTGCCGGCTATGCACGGCGGATGCGCGAGGTCTGCGACCGCTATGGCGTGCTGATGGTCTCGGACGAGGTGATGTGCGGCGTCGGCCGCTGCGAGGCCTGGCGGGCGCTGGCGGTGGACGGGGTCGAGCCCGACATCATGACCATCGCCAAGGGGCTGGGCGGCGGCTACATGCCGATCGGTGCCGCGATCTATTCCGAGCAGGTCTATCAGGACATCATCGCCGCCGACGGCCGTGTCGCCAGCGTCCACACCTATTCCGGCCACACGCTCGCCTGCGCCGCCTCGCTCGCCGTGCAGACCGTGATCCGCCGCGACGATCTGGTCGAGAAGTGCCGGGTGGACGGTCTCGCCCTCCACGACATGCTGACGGCGAGCTTCGGCCAGAACCCCTTCGTCGGCGACATCCGCGGCCGCGGCTTTTTCCGTGCCATTGAGCTGGTCGCCGATCGCGAGAGCAAAACCCCCTTCGCCCCCGAACTGGGCCTTGCCGCCCGGGTGGCCGAAACCGCTTTCGAGAACGGCCTGATCTGCTACCCCTCGCCCGGCACCGCCGACGGCATCCGTGGCGATCACGTGCTGCTGGCGCCGCCCTTCACCGCCAGCCGCGAGGAACTGGCCGAGATCGTGGACAAGCTTGCCCGGACCCTCGACACCGTCCTCGCCCAGGCCCGCGCCGCATGACTTCGGGAACGATCATGACCAACTCCGCAAACCCGCGCCGCTGGCGGGTCGGCATCGATATCGGTGGGACCTTCACCGATGTCGTCGCCATCGACACCGCCAGCGGCGAGCGCCGCCTGGCCAAGGTCCCGACCGTCCCCTCCGCCCCGTTGAGCGGCCTGGTCGCGGCGCTGGACGCCGTGGGCCTCGGCTGGGCGGACGTGTCGGAACTCGTCCACGGCACGACCATGGTCACCAACGCCCTGGTCGAGGGCAAGACCGCGCCCGTGGCACTCGTCACCACCCGCGGCTTCGAGGACGTGCTGGCGATCGCCCGGCAGAGCCGCCAGACCCTCTACGACCTCGCCACCCCGCCGCGGCTCGCCCCCGACGTGCCCCAGGATTGCTGCTTCGGCTTCGACGAGCGGGTCGATGCCCAGGGCCGGGTGGTGATCGAGCCCACCGATGCCGAGATCGAGCGCCTGGTCGCCAAAGTCCGGGCCAGCGGCGCCGGCGCCGTGGCGGTGGCCCTGCTCCATGCCTATGCCGAGCCCGCCCACGAGGCGAGGCTGGGCGCGAAGCTGCGCGAGGCCATACCCCATGTCTCGCTGTCGCACGAAGTCAGCCCCGAAGCGCGCGAATATGAACGCACGCTGACCACGGTGCTGAATGCGGGCGTCATGCCGCTCGCCTCCACCTATGTCGAGCGGCTGGCCGGCCATGTGCCGGCGGGCACCCATGTCCATCTCTTCCACTCCGCGGGCGGCATGACCTCTCTGGCCGCCGCGCGGGCACGGCCGCTCTCGCTCGCGATGTCGGGTCCCGCAGCGGGGGCGGCCGCTGCCGCGGGGGCCGCGGCCGAGGCCGGCATCTCCCATGCCCTCGCCTTCGACATGGGCGGCACCACCACCGACGTTTCGCTGATCGTCGACGGCGTGGTCGAGATCGCGAGCAACCGCCGGCTCGCCGGCCGGCCGGTGCGCCAGCCGATGGTCGCGATCGAATCGATCGGTGCCGGCGGCGGCTCGATCGTGCGCGCCGCCCATGGCGGGCTGACCATCGGCCCCGACAGCGCCGGTGCCGATCCGGGCCCCGCGGTCTATGCCCGCGGCGGTGCCCGGCCCACCATCACCGATGCCAATGCCATCCTGGGCTATCTGGATCCCGAGCGGATCCTGGGCGGCTCCATCCGGCTCGATCTCGACGCGGCGGCGAAGGTGCTGGCGCCGATCGGCGAGGCGCTGGGCCGCGACACCCACGGCACGGCCCTCGGCGTGGTCCAGGTCGCCAATGCGGTCATGGCCCGGGCGCTCCGCCGGGTGACGGTCGAACGCGGTGTCGACATCCGCGGCTGCACGCTGATCGCCTTCGGCGGCGCCGGCCCGATGCATGCCTGCGGCCTCGCCCGCGAGGTCGGCATCGACCATATTCTGGTCCCGGGTGTCTCGGGCGGGTTCTCGGCCTATGGCTGCATTTCGGCCGAGCCCTCTTTCACGCTTCAGCGCACCGTGCGCCTGAAGTGCCGCGACTGGTCGGAAGACCGTTTCGATGCCGCCCTCGCCGAACTTCGTGCCCAGGCGGCAGAGCCGCTGGTCGAGGCGGGGATCGACGCCGGGCTGATCACCGCCGCCGAAACCGCCCTGCTGCGCTATGTCGGCCAGTCCGATGCGGTCGAGGTGCCGGTCGCCGGCATGCGGGCGGCAGAGGACATCACCCGCGCCTTCCACGAAGCGCATGTCCGGCTCTATGGCTATGCCACCGACGAGCCCTGGGAGGTCGAATCGATCCGCGTGCGCGCCTCTGTGCCGGCAACCCGCATCGCCGCCGCCCCGGTGACCGCCGCCGGGGCCGGGGCAGACCTGCCGGTCAATTCCCGCAACACCTGCTGGTTCGACGGCACCGGCCCGGTCGACACGCCGCGCATCGATCGCGACCGCCTGCCCGTCGATCTGAAGGTCCAAGGCCCGGCGATCATCGAGGATGCGGTCTCGACCGTGGTGGTCGAACCCGGTGCCACCGCCTGGACCGACCGGTTCGGCCATCTGCACATCCGCCTTGCGACCGGGAGCTGAGCCCATGAGCACCGATCTCCCCACCACCGTCGATCCCTTCGTCGTCGAGATCATCCGCAACGCCCTCACCTCGGCCGCCGAGGAGATGTCGCTGGTGGTGATGCGCTCGGCCCGGTCGCCGCTGCTGCGCGAGGCGGGGGACCTGTCCTCGGCCCTGACCGACCATGAAGGCGGGCTGATCGCCCAGGGCCATGACGTGCCGGTGCATCTGGGCGTGATGGCCTTCACCATCCGCGCCTTCCTGGACAGGGTGCCGGCCGAACGTCTGGCGCCCGGCGATGTCTGGATCCTCAACCTGCCCGATGTCGGCGGCAACCATCTGCCCGACGTCAAGGTGATCCGCCCGGTCTTCGCCGGCGATCGTCTGCTCGCCTTCTCGGTTCAGCTTGCCCATTGGGCGGATATCGGCGGGGCGGCGCCGGGCAGCTATTACGCCGCCGCCACCGATGCCTGGATGGAAGGCATGCGGATCCCGCCGACCCGGATCTTCGCCGGCGACCGGCCGGACCACGAGAAGATCGGCCTGATCCTGGCCAATGTCCGCGGCGCCGCCGAACGCGAGGGCGACCTGCTGGCCCAGGTGGCGGCCACCCGTGTCGCCGAGCGCCGGATCCTGGAAATCGTCGAACGCCATGGCGCCGACACGGTCGCCGCCGCCATGGCCGCCCTTCAGGACATCTCGGAAGCCCAGATGCGCGCCGCGATCCGGGCCCTGCCCGACGGGGTCTATGAAGGCGTCGACTATCTGGACGATGGCGGGCCGGGCGACCGGCCGGTGGCGATCCGGGTGCGGGTCGAGATTTCGGGCGATCGGGCCCGCTTCGACTGGTCGGGCACCGATGATGCGATCGCAGGCCCGCTCAACACCACGCCCTCGATCGCGGGCGCCGCGGTCTTCTACGTGGTGAAATCGCTGGCGGGTGCGGCCATCCAGCCCAATGGCGGCTGCTACCGGCCGCTCGAAATCATCACCCGCCCGGGCTCGGTGCTCGATCCCGGTCCCGACAAGCCGGTGGTCGGCGGCAATCACGAGACCTCGCAGCGTGCGGTCGACGCCCTGTTCATGGCCTTCGAGCCGGTGCTGGGCGAGCGGATGACCGCCGGCGGCAACACCTCGGCCGGGCTGCTGATCTTCAGCGGCCCCGGCCCCCATGGCCGCTGGGCGACCTTTTACGAACCCCATGGCGGCGGCGAGGGTGCGCGCATCGACCGCGACGGCATGAGCGTGGTCCGCGTCCACCTGACCAATGTCATGAACACGCCGGTCGAGGTGATCGAGGCGGAATACCTGCTCCGCCTGGAACGCCAGACCCTCCGCCGCGGCTCGGGCGGCGGTGGTGCGCACAAGGGTGGCGAAGGCCAGATCCGCATCTACGAGGTGCTGACCGACGGCATGTCGCTGACCACCATGTTCGAACGCCGGATCGTGCCGCCCTATGGCCTGAAAGGCGGCCAGCCCGGCGCCCCGGCCCGGGCGACGCTGGTGCGCCCCGACGGTAGCCGGACCGACCTGCCCGGCAAGGCCAATATCGCGCTGAAGCGCGGCGACAAGGTCATCTTCGAAACCCCCGGCGGTGGCGGCTATGGCACCGCCGCCGGGATTGCGGCGGCGGAATGAGGACGGCTCCTCCCCGGTAGCTCCCGATCCGATCTCCACCGCCCCTGCATCCGCGGGAGACAGCGTCTCCTCCCCTCCCGTCTCCCGCGGATGCGACCCTTCGGCTATGACCGGCCACGGCAGGTCGCGACATGAAAGATCAGGCCGGCGGCGCTGATGCCCGCCCCTGTCAGGCAGACCGCCGACCAGCCGGCTTCGCACCTCAGGGAAGACTGCAAAGATCAGCCTCCGGCTGGTGACAGGCGCCGCCCGTCGGCGCAGCAGCGGTACTTTCAGGAACAGGACCGGGATCGACCGGATCAGCGCCCCGCCGCCGAAGGGGCTTGCCTCTCCCGCCCCCTCACATAATCATAGGTTGATAACGGGCACCAGCGGAGAGGGCGCGCCCATGTCCACGATACCGCTTCCGGTCGCCACCACACGGTGGCGGCGCCTCAGGCCGATCATCGCAGCGACGGTGGGCTGCCTGCTGGAATGGTATGATTTCGCGGTCTACGGCTATTTCGCCGTGGTGATCGCGAAACTGTTCTTCCCGACCGGCTCGGACTGGACCTCGCTGCTGCTGGCGGTCGCGACCTTCGGGGTGGGCTTCGCCATGCGGCCGGTGGGTGCGCTGGTGCTGGGCACGCTGGCCGACCGGCCCGGCCGCAAGGCGGCGCTCAGCCTGACGATCACCACCATGGTCTTCGGCACCGCCCTCATCGCCTTCGCCCCCACCCATGCCCAGATCGGCCTCTGGGCGCCGGTGCTGATCGTGATCGGCCGCCTGATCCAGGGTTTCTCGGCAGGGGGTGAAATGGGGGTCGCCACCGCCTGGCTGGTGGAATATGCCGGGCCCGGCCGCCGCATGCTCCAGGCCAGTTTCCAGCAGATGACCCAGCTGACGGCGCTGCTCGCCGGCTCGCTGACCGGCGCGCTGGTCACCGGCCTGCTCTCCCCCGCCGAGGTCGAGGCCTGGGGCTGGCGGGTGCCGTTCATGGTCGGCCTGGTCATCGGGCCGATCGGCTGGTACATCCGCCGCCATACCGAAGAGCCGCCGGAATTCGCCGCCCGCCAGGCCGCGCGCCATCCTCAGGCCCCCCGGATCTCTCCGGGCCATGTCATCCGCACCCATCCGCGCGCGGCGCTCGCCGGGTTCTGCATCACCATCCTCTGGACGATCTGCACCTATTTCTTTCTGGTCTACATGCCGACCTATGCCATCCGCGAACTGGGCATCGCCGCCGACGGGGCGCTGATCTCCAACGCCCTGGCGCTGGCGGTTGCCGTCCTCTTCGTGCCGGGCTTCGCCATCCTGGCCGACCGCCGGGGCCCGAAGCCGGTGATGACCGCGGCGGCGCTGGTGCTGCTCGCCGCCAGCTGGCCCGCGCTCGCCACCCTCACCAGCTTCCCGCAACTGCCGACGCTGATCCTGGTCCAGGCGGCGCTGGCCATCCCGATCGCCGCGTTCACCGGCCCGGCCGGCGGCGCCATGGCTGGCCTGTTTCCCCCTGAGACCCGCGCCACCGGCATGTCCATCGCCTATAATTTCGCCGTCACCCTGTTCGGCGGCTTCGCCCCCTTCATCGCCACCTGGGCGATCGGCGTCACCGGCGACCCGCATGCCCCGGCCTGGTATCTCTGCTTCGGCGCCGCCGCCGCCGTGATCGGCGTGCGGTTGATGGGCGGGCGGCGGGGGTGAAGAATTGCCCGCTCTTGCCCTCCTGGTTCAAGGAGGTCTCCAGATGAAATGCCCGGTTTGTGGTGCAGCGGAGCTTGTGCCCGACACGCGCGATCAGACGTTCACCTGCAACGGCACCACGACGGTCATACGGCAGGTGCGTGCAGATTACTGCCCGGCCTGCGGCGAATCCCTGACCGCCTCGGACGAAACCGACCGGGTGATGCACGAGATGCGGCAGGTCATGGCCCGGTCTGCCTGAGCCGCCCCCGCTCCGCCTCCTGCAGGCCACGCCAGTCGACCTTGTTGGTGGCGGTGCGCGGCAGGTCGTCGGCGAAGCTGATGAAGCGGGGCACCTTGTAGGCGGCAAGCTCGCCGCGGGCCCAGGTGATGATGTCCTCTGCCGTCACCCGGCCCTTCGCCTCGGGTTTCAGCACGATCACCGCCTTCACCGCCTCGCCCCGGCGGTCGTCGGGCACCGAGATGATGCAGGCGTCGCGGATGGCGGGATGGCGGAACAATGTGGTCTCGATCTCCGCCGGCCAGGCCTTGAAGCCGCCGACATTGATCATCCGCTTCAGCCGGTCGACGGCGTAGAAATAGCCCGCCGCATCGCGCCGGCCCAGATCGCCGGTGCGCAGGAAACGCTTGCCGTCGCGCTCGAAAAAAGCCTCGGCATCGGCCTCGGGGCGTCGCCAGTAGCCCTTCAGGATCTGCGGCCCGGCCACCACGATTTCGCCCGTCTCCCCCACCGGCAGCTCAGCCAGGGTGTCGGGGTCGACGATGCGGGCATCGGTGTCGTGGATCGGGATGCCCAGGCATTGCGGCCGGGGTGCATGCATCGGGTTCATATGGGTGGGCGACATGGTCTCGGTCATGCCATAGCCTTCGATGAAGGTCAGGCCGTAGCGCTGCTTCAACTCCGCCGCCACCGCCTCGGGCATGGCGGCGCCGCCACCGGTCAGCACCCGCACCCGATCCAGACAGGCCGGGTCGAAATTGTCCGATCCCAGCACGTCGACCACCATCGCAGGCGCCGCGTTCCAGAAGCTCACCCGCCGCCCGGCCAGCAACACCGGCACCAGATCGCGGTCCCAGCGGGTCATCAGCACGATTTCGCATCCCGAAACCAGTGCCGCGTTCATCGAGGCCTGCATGCCCGCGACATGGAACAGGGTCAGGAAGGCGGTGACGACGTCTTCGGCGGTCATCCGGTAAAGCCGCTGCTGCGCCTCCGCCGTGAACAGCACCGACAAATGGGTATGCATGCAGGCCTTGGGCCGCCCGGTCGAGCCCGAGGTATAGGGCATCAGGCAGAGATCCTCCGGCCCGCCCGCGGCCGGCGGCAGCGGCGTCGTCTCCTGCGCCATCACCTGCCGCCAGTCAAGCCAGCCCTCGGGCAGCGCCGCCCGGCCGGCGGTCATGACCGCCGGTTTCGGAAAGCGCGGATCCCGGCCCGCCATGTCGTCGTAATGCGCGGCGATCACCGTCTCCAGCGGGCCATCCGCACCCGATAGCGGCGCAAAACTCTCCACCAGCTCGTCGCCCAGGATCGCGACCCGGGCGCCGCTGTCGGCGAGGATGTGAGAGAGTTCCGCACTTCGATACATCGGGTTCACCGGCACGCCGACCGCATCGGCCCTCAGCACGGCATGATAGGCGATCACATACTGCGGCGAGTTCTGCAGCGCGATCAGCACCCGGTCGCCCCGCCGCACCCCGAAACGGCCGACCAGCACCGCCGCCAGCCGCTCCACCGCCGCCGCGAGCCCGGCATAGTCGAGCGTGGCGCCGTAATAGAACAGCGCCGTCCGGTCGGGCAGGCGCGCCGCGGTCGCCGCCAGCGCCTCGACCATCGTCCGGTTGGCGAGGGTGAGCGAGCGCGGCTCGTCCACCGGCCAGGGGTCGGTCACGGGAGCAGGATCGGTGGCAGGAATGCTCTCGGTGGACATCGCTCGCTCGGCCCGCATTGTTTGATCAAAGATCATCAAGTATCCTCGCCTCCGGGCCTTGCGGTCAATGCGCGGATGTGCGGTCGTGAGGCGATATCCATGGGCAAGGGAGAGACGGGATGACCCGGGATGCGGAGAAGATCCTGCTGGTGACCGGTGGCGGGCGCGGCATCGGCGCCGCGACCTGCCGGCTGGCGGCGGCCGCCGGCTATTGCGTGGCGGTCAACTATGCCCGCGACGAGGCCGCGGCAACCGCGCTGGTCGCCGGGCTGGAAGCGGCCGGCACCCGGGCGGCGGCCTTTCGCGGCGACATGGCAGAGCCGGGTGCCGCCGATGCGCTGGTGGCGGCGGTGGTCGAACGCTTCGGCGGCCTGACCCATCTGGTCAACAATGCCGGCATCACCGGCACCGGTGCGCGGCTTGCCGATGCCGATCCGGCCATGATCACCCGGGTGATCGATCTGAACGTCACCGGCGCGATCATGGTCGCCCGGGCGGCGGCGCAGGCCATGGCGACCAGCCGCGGCGGCCGTGGCGGCGTGATGGTCAATGTCTCCTCCGCAGCCGCCACCCTGGGCAGCCCGGGAGAGTTCGTCTGGTATGCCGCCTCCAAGGGCGCGATCGACAGCCTGACCATCGGCCTGTCGCGCGAACTCGCCGCCGACGGCATCCGGGTGAATGCGGTGGCGCCAGGGCTGATCGAGACCGGCATTCATGCCGATGCCGGCATGCCCGACCGGGTGGAACGCATGGCGCCCAACATCCCCCTCGCCCGCGCCGGCAGCCCGGAAGAGGTTGCGCAGACGATCCTGTTCCTGCTATCCGACGCCTCCTCTTACGTGTCGGGCACCATCGTCAGGGTGGCCGGCGGACGCTGACTGCCTGCGGGAGACGGGATCATGACCGGCAAGGACGACGACGGCTGGCGGGCTTCCGCCGACGCCTGGGTGCGCGAGCAGGGTGAGCACGGCGATTACGGCCGCGCCCATGTGCTCGATCCGGTCCTGATCCCCTGGCTTCGTGGCCGGGGCTTCCGCACCGCGCTTGATGTCGGCTGCGGCGAGGGCCGCTTCTGCCGGATCCTCGCCCGGGAAGGCATCCGGGCGACCGGCATCGACCCCACGCCGGAACTGCTCGCCGTCGCCCGCGCGCGCGATCCCGACGGCGATTACCGCCCGGGCCGCGCCGAAGCGCTCGACTTCCCCGAGGCCAGCTTCGATCTGGTGGTTAGCTATCTGACCCTGATCGACATCCCCGACATCGAAGCCGCAATCCCCGAAATGGCGCGGGTGCTGAAGCCGGGCGGCAGCCTGCTGGTTGCCAACCTGACCGGTTTCACCAGTGCCTCGGCCGATCGTGGCTGGCAGTATGATGCCGATGGCCGCCCCGATCACTTCGCCCTCGACCGCTATCTGGAAACCCGGCCGATGCAGGTCGGCTGGCGCGGCATCCGGATCGTGAACTGGCACCGGCCGCTGTCGACCTATATGCAGCTGTTCCTGAAGGCCGGCCTCCGCCTCACCTGGTTCGACGAACCGGCCCCCATCGGCGGCCCGGCGGAACAGGCCGCACGCTATACCCGTGTCCCTTATTTCGTGGTCATGGCGTGGCAGAAGCCGGCGTCCGAATTGTCTGGAACCTGCACGAGCAGAGAAGCCGACACCGGACGGAGCTGATCACCAGGGCCGTCGAACGCGCCGCGTCACGTCCGATATGCAGGCGATGGACCGTTCTCTAGGCACCCGAGAGGGAAAAGACGACGCCCGCGACGAACAGGCCCACGGCAAAAGACAGATGGGCCACCAGGCTGCGGAACCGCGAGACCCAGGGCTTGGGTGTTCGGGATGCGGCAAAGCCGGCACCAAGGCCGGGCTGCATGATGAAGAACGGCGCGACCACGCTGCCGATCCCGATGACGAGGGCCGGCAGAAGTGCGGGATGGCGCAGCCAGTCCGGCCAGATGATCAGCAGCAGGGCGGCGAAGGCCACCCCGACGGCATAGTGCGCCGACCAGCCGATGACGGCCTCACCACGCACGGGGGCCGCTTTACCGATTCCGTCGTGACGGAAGCGGCCTTTGGGGAAATGACCGATCCACCGTCCGACGAGCCGATAGTCGAGCGATGGCGCGCCAAACAATCGTTTCTGTATGATCGCCCAACCGTCCATCACCGCGGTCGCGCCGATGCCGACGATGATCGCCCCCAGGATGTTCGTCGCCAACTCGGTCTCCATCAACAATCCCCTTGCAGGTGTGGTAGCGTGGCTCTTGTATCTCAATTTTCATTCAATAAATTGATTGAATGATTGTTCGATAACGGGCTGCTGTCAATGACCAAAACCGAAGGCACCATCTTGCTGTTCACCGAGCTGGCCGAGATTGCGAAGACACTTGGCCATGCCCACCGCCTGATGCTGCTTGAACATGTCGCGCAGGGCGAACGGCCGGTGGAGCGGCTTGCCGAGCTTACGGGGCTGACCGTCGCCAATACCTCGCAGCACCTCCAGCACCTGCGGCGTGCGGGCTTTGTGGAGACACGCCGCGACGGCAAGCGCGTTCTCTATCGGTTGAGCAAGGGGCCGATCGAACCCCTTCTCGTCTCGCTTCGCGGCTATGCGGATCACATGCGCGCCGAGATCCGCGAACTGGCGACAGATCCGGCCAATACGGACGGCCGACATGACTCCATCTCTCGCGACGATCTGCTGGAACGGCTTGGGGCGGGTGCGGTCACGCTGATTGACGTGCGCTCAGCCGAAGAATACGCCCTCGGACATCTGCCGGGAGCGCTCAACATTCCAACCGATGAACTGGAAGCCCGACTTTCCGAATTGCCACCGGGGCGTGACATCGTCGCCTATTGCCGCGGGCCGTATTGCGTTCTTTCGACGACGGCAGCGGCTCTGCTGGAACGCAAGGGATTTCGGGTGCGCCGCCTTGCTGCGGGGTTCCCGGACTGGAAGGCGGCGGGCCTCGATATCGAGATGTGACCGCGATGCCCGCCGGTCCTCCGCTTCGCTCACGCCCTGCTCAATCGTGCATCAAGGACGGCAAGGCATAGGGCAAGAACGGCAACCGCCGAACCGACCCAGCCGATGGATGCGAGGCCCTGGCCGGCCGAGAGCGGAAGCCCGGCAGCTAGCGGAGCGAGCGTCAGCCCAAGCTGGAATGCCGAGGAATTGGTCGCGCCGACCAGTGTCGGAGCTTCGGGCGCGATGACATAGACCCGCCCCCAGACGGCAGGATTGAGCAGGAAGCCCGCAACCCCCAGCAGGAAAATCAGGGCGACCACTACGGACAGGCTTGAGGCAAACACCGCAATCGCGGCGGACAGAAAGATCAGGCCGACGATCCCGGTTACGAGAGTGGCGAAGGGGTAGCGATCAGCCGTGCGACCACCGATGGCCAATCCGATAAACGCGCCCATGCCGAACAACGCCAGAACCGCAGGAAGCCAGGCGACGGGCAGGCGGCTGACGTCAGCGAGCAATGCGCCGAGATAGCCGAACGTCCCCATATAGGCAGCCGTCGTCGTCGCGGTGATTGCATAGGCGACCCAGAGGGCCGGTCGCTTCATCGCGCGCAACTCCGTAGGCACGTCCGGCCGCGGCCCATCACCCGCTCGCGTCTTCGGCAAGACCAGCAGCACGGCGAGAGCCGCGATGGTGCTGCCGAGTACGACGGCCCAGAAGCCGCCTCTCCAGCCCGTCGCCTCGCTGATGAAAGTACCCGCGGGGCCGCCAACGACCATCGCAACCGTCAGGCCACTGACCACGATGGACAGCGCCTTTGCCCTGCGGTCGGCAGGCACGAGCTGGACGGCCGTGGAAGCGGCGACCGCCCAAAAACAGGCATAGGCCAGCCCCATAACGAAGCGGGCAACGAGGATCGAGCGATAGTCATCGATCAGCAGGCTGAACATGGTGGCAATGACGAAGATCGCCTGGCTGGCGAACAGTGCCGTTCGCCGCGGCCAGCGCAGGGTCAGGATGGCAAGCGGCGGCGCACCGATCAGCGCACCGACAGCGAAGGCCGAAATCAATGTCCCCGCAGCCGGCAGCGAGATCCCGAGGTCTTTGGCGATCATCGGAAGGATGCCGCCCATCAGGAATTCCGCGCTGCCCATGGCGAACAGGCTGAGGCCAAGCAGATAAACGGCGAAGGGGATTGGAGCCGCGGTCCCGGTCTCCCCGGGGAGGGCGGGGTTTTCGATCGTGTCCGGCATGGAATGCTCCGGCGGTGGGTTGGCAGGATCGAATTATTCAGTGGCATATTTAAAAATATCATTCAATAGAATAATTGAATGTTTGAGACTCGATCGGCCCGACCGGATAACCCATCTGCCCCGGCTGATCCGGCGTGGTCACCCCCGCCGGCCGGCGGCGCCCACCCGCCGCATCAGCCGGCGGAGCGTCGAGGCATCGGCATAGCCGACCCGGGCTGCGATCTCTTCCATCGACAGCCTGGTCGTCTCGCGCAGCTCCGTCGCCCGCTCCAGCCTGAGGCGCTGGATGAAGCCCACCGGCGACAGGCCGGTGGCGCGGGCCATGCGCCGGGCGAAGGTTCGGGGCGCGAGCCCTGCCGCCGCCGCCATCTCCGCGGCGGTGAAGGGCTGGTCCAGCCGTGCCCGCGCCCAGGCCTCGGCACGGGCGATGCGGTCATCGGCCGCGGCCATGAAACCCGGCGCCATATAGCGTGCCTGGGATGACCGCTGGTCCAGCAGCAGCAGCCGCGCGCAATCCTGCGCCAGGCCCGGCCCGCCATGGCGCGCCACCACCTGCAGCATCAGATCCATCTGCGCCATCGCCGCGCCGGCGGTGGTCACCGGCCCGTCGCGCACCACCAGCGCATCCGGATCGAGCCGGACCTGCGGATGCATCCGGGCGAAAACCGGGGCCAGCCACCAGCTGGTCGTCGCCCGCCGCCCGTCGAGCAGGCCCGCCGCCGCCAGCAGAAAGACCGAGGAACAGGCCGCAGCCACCTCGGCCCCGCCGCCCACCGCCGCCGCCAGCCGCGCCCCCGCCGCCTGCACATCCGGACGGGCCAGCCCCGCCGCCAGCGCGTCCGGCGTCGCGAACCCCAGCCCCGGCACCACCACCAGATCGGCCGGCGGCGCATCTGCCTCGGCGACTGCCAGATTCAGAAAGACACCGGCCGCCCCGGCACCGGCGCCGGACAGGCGCAGGCTGAAAAGCCGCGTCCGCCCCGCCTGCCCGCGCAGCCGGTTGGCGGTTTCGACCAGATCGGCGGTGATGGCGAGCCCCGAGGCCATCATGCCGTCGAGGGCGATCAGCTCGATGATCATCCTGGCAAAAAATCCCCGAAACATGTCAATCCGGCCACTGGCGACCAGCATGCCCGCCCGCCATCCTGGGGGCAAGACCAGCCCACCAGGAGACGCCCCCATGCACGCACTGGATCAGGACGACGATCTGGCGGATTTCGAGCCGCGCGAGATCACCATCGACGACGTCACCCGCCGGGTCTGGGTCGCGGGCCGGGGGCCCGCAGTCATCGTGATGACCGAAATGCCGGGCATCAGCCCCGAGGTCGCCCGCTTCGCCCGCTGGGTGCGCGATGCCGGCTTCACCGTCTGGATGCCGTCGCTCTTCGGCCGCGACGGCGCGGTGCCGGGGGCGGACGAGGGGGCCGCGATCTTCCGCCGCACCTGCATCGCCGCCACCTTCCGCGCCGTGGCGACCGGCGGCCCCGGTGCCGTCACCGACTGGCTGCGCGGCCTGGCCCGGATCGCGCACCAGGCCTGCGGCGGGCCGGGGGTGGGGGCGATCGGCATGTGCTTCACCGGCAATTATGCGCTGTCGATGATGCTGGAGCCGGCCGTGCTCGCCCCGGTGCTCTGCCAGCCCTCTCTGCCGCTGGATGCACCCGCGGCGATCGAGAGCCCGCCCGAGGAACTGGCCGCGGTCCGCGCCCGGCTGGAGCGCGAGAACCTCACGGTGCTGGCCTATCGCTTCGCCGGCGATGCCGTCTGCCGGGCCGAGCGCTTCGCCGCCTATGAACGCGCGCTGGGCGACCGCTTCCAGCCGCGCACCCTGCCCGACACGGCTGCCCGGCGCGAGGGGCTTTCCCCCTTCTTCGCCCGCCATGTCCCCACCCCCCACAGCGTGGTCACCGCCCATCTGATCGACGAGGCCGGCCAGCCGACCCTGGCCGCGCGGGACGAGATTCTGGCCTTTTTCGCGGATCGGCTGACCTGAATCGCAATCCCGGACGTCCTCGATCGTGATCGAGGACGCCGCGCGGCGACAGATCGGGCATGACGGCCGGGTGGTTCCCATCACCTGAAGGCTCTCTGCATGCCCCGTTTGCGCTCCCGCCTCCTGCTCGCCCTCGCCTGGTTGCTGCTGGGCATCACCGGCGCGTCGGCGACGCCCGGTTTCCGGACCGCCACGATCGAGACGCCGGAGCGGCCGCACCCTCTCACCCTCGCGATCTGGTACCCGGCGGCCGATGACGGCACGCCCCGGGTGGTAGGCGACAACCCGGTCTTCCAGGGCGTCGCGGTCCGCGAGGCCGCCACCCCCCTGTCCGGCCGCCACCCGCTGGTCGTGCTCTCCCACGGCTTCGGCGGCAACCGCTTCAACCAGTCCTGGCTTGCCGTACAACTTGCAGACGCAGGCTATGTCGTTGCCGCGACCGATCATCCCGGCACCTCCACCTTCGACCGCGATCCCGATCAGGCGGCCGCGCTGTGGCGGCGCCCGGTCGATCTCAGCCGGGTGATCGATCACCTGACCGGCGCAGCCGATCTCTCCGCCATGGTCGATCCGGCCCGCATCGCCGTCATCGGCCATTCGCTCGGCGGCTGGACGGCGGTCGAAATTGCCGGCGGCCGGTTCGATGCCGACGCCTTTACCCGAAACTGCGCCGAGACCACCAGCATCGCCTGCACCATCCTGGCCCGGATCGGCCGGCTGTCCGATCCCGACTGGCGGTCGCAGATGGCGGCGGATCTGGCGGATCCGCGCGTGAGCGCGGTCATCGCCCTGGATCCGGGCGGCATCGGCGGCTTCACACAAGCCAGCCTCAAGGGCATCACGATCCCGGTGCTGGTGATCGCCGCCGGTATCGACCGGATCCATCTGCCGGCCGAAACCGAAGCCCGGCGCCTGGCCGGGCTGCTGCCGGACCGGTCGGCCGACTTCCACGAACTCCCCGATGCCGCCCATTTCAGCTTCATCGGCCTCTGCAAGCCCGGGGCCGCGGCGATCCTTGAGCGGGAGCAGCCGGGCGACGGCATCCTCTGCCGGGATGGCGACGGCCGCGACCGGCCGGCCCTGCATGCGGAGACGACGACCCTGGTTCTGGAGGCGCTGACGACGGTCTGGCCGCGATGATCGGGCGGTCAGGCCTCGGGATGCCGCGGCAGGGTGATCCGGACCCGCAGCCCGCTTGATGCCTCCCCCGCCGCATGCCGGTCGGTCAGTTCCAGCCGCCCGCCATGCAGCTCGGCATAATGGCGGGCAAGCGGCAGGCCCAGCCCCACCCCGGCGCGTTCGGGCCGCACCGACCCCGACGGCATCGAGAACGGCTCGGTCACGGTTTGCAGCCGCTCGGCCGGAACCCCCGGCCCGTCGTCGGTGATGTCGATCGACACGCGATCATCGGCGCTGCCGTCGATGCGGATCTGGACATGGCCGCCGCGATGGCCATAGCGGATGGCATTGTCGATCAGGAAGCCGATCATGCGCCGGGTCAGGCGGGCATCGACATCGGCGGTGGTGTTGCCGCGGGCCCCGATATCGAGCGTCGCACCATAGCGGCGCAGCACGGCGGCGCAGGATGTCGCCGCCTCGCGCACCAGCGCATCCAGCCCGGCCGCCCGCCGTTCCGGCGACAGCTGGCCGCTTTCGATATTGGCCAGGTCCAGAAGCCCGTCGATGATCTGCAGCAGATGCCGCCCGGCCACCGCGATATGGCCGGCATAGTCGCGATAGGTGCCGACCCCCACGGGGCCCAGCATCTGGCCCTCGATCACGTCGGCAAAGCCGATCACTGCATTCAGCGGCGTGCGCAGCTCGTGGCTCATATGGGCCAGGAACAGCGATTTGGCGGCGCTGGCGGCGATGGCCCGGTTCTGCGCCGCCATGATTTCGAACTGGGCCCGCTTCATGTCGGTGATCTCCACCGACATCACCACCGCACCGTTCGGCAGCCCGGCCTCGTCGGTCACCCCCACCGCCGTCATCCGGAACCAGCGGGTCTGGTCGCGTACCTTCAGCCGGTATTCATGGCTGATCTCGGGCAGCCGGCCGGTCACCACCGACAGGATCGCCGCCACCGCATCGGCCTGGATCGGCGGCGCCATGCGGGCCGGGCCGGCGGGTTCGGCGCCGCCATAGCCGCCGGCCGCGCCGCGGAAGTCGCGGCCGACCTGAACATCCGGTGCCGTCTCGCCCATCTCTTCGGCGAAGCGGCTCCAGGCGCGGTTCACCGCCATCACATTGCCGGCCACATCCAGCAGCCAGACCTGGGCGGGGATGGTGTCGATGATCGCGGTCTGCATGCGCAGCAGCCGGTCGGTCTCCCCCTGGCGGCTGCGCAGCACGCGGTTGGCGAGTTCGCGGTCGGTGATGTCGATCGCAGCCGTCAGGATCGCCGGCCGCCCCTCCCAGTCCAGCCGATGGGTGGCGATCTCGACATAGAAGGTCCGGCCATCGGCCGCCCGGTGCCGCCAGGGGCCGCTCACCTCGTGGCCGCTGGCCCGGGTGGTCAGCCGGGTCATCAGCGCCGGCACGTCCTCGGCCGGGCGCAGGTCCAGCAGGGTCATGCCCAGCAGGGTCTCGCGGTCATAGCCGTATTTTCCGACCATCGCCTCGTTGACCGACAGCAGGCGGAAATCCTGCTCGTCATAGATCCACATCGGCAGCGGGTTGGCGTCGTAGAGCGCCTGGATCATCTTCCGCTGGCTGGCGATGACCTCGGCCTCGCCCGGCGGTGCCGCCGGATCGCGCAGCACGCCCAGCCAGCCGCCCTCGAACAGCCGCGCCGGCGGCAGGGCCTGGATGCTCATCTTCAGAACCCGGGGCGTGCCATCGCCGGGATGCAGCATCTCCAGCGCCTGCGCCTCCCCCTGGGCGGCGGCCCGTGCCGCCGCCTCGCGCAGCGGCCGCGCCATGCCGGGCCGGTCCAGCGGCGGCGGCAGCACGGCCGGTGCCGCGGCCGGGTCGAAATGACGGCTGACATGGACCAGACGGCCCGGCGGGCCGTCCACCGGCCGCGCCTCCACCACCACCACGCCGTCGCGGCCGGCATCCAGCGCCGCCGCCAGCGTGGCGGCGCGTTCCTCGGCGGCCAGGCCCTGCAGCAGGATCTTCAACTGGGCGCCCAGATCCCGGACCAGATCGGCCGGCACCACCTCGCCCGCACCGCCGGGCATCATGGCGGCCGGCAGGACCAGGGTCGCCAGCACCTGGCGCGGATGGATCAGCAGACGGATCACCTGCTCGCAGCGTGGCCCGTCGGCCCCGGCATCGATGCCAGGCGCTTTCCAGTCGACAAGGATCCGAATGGCCGCCGCATTCCGGCCGGCCTGCCAGAGGGTCACCCTCACCGCCCCGGTGGCGTCCCCCAGGGCAGCTGTCCACGCCACCAAGGCCGCCGCCGGCCCTCCCGCATCGGCAGCCGCATGCAACAGTCTTCGGTTGAGCGCGACCGGATCGATCGCCATCCCAAACTCCCGCCCCGCAGCCGCTGGCCGCGCTTGACCCTCGTCCTCTTGTGGCAACGATACACCGGCCGGTCACCCGCGTCATGCAGGACCGTCAGATGAAAAGGCCCCGGCAGGGCGTGCATCCCTGCCGGGGCCGAAGATGGGCCGGATTCGTTACGGCGCGCTGATTATTCTGCCGCGTCAGGCAGCTTGCGCTCCACCGGCACCGGCGCCTTTGCGGTCGCAATCTTGCCCAGCGCGTCGAACATCGGCGCGAAGTTCGGCCGCTTCACATAGCGGCCGCGGCCGGTCTTCACGTCCAGCGCACCGTTGCGATACACCACCTCGCCGGCCGAGACGGTCACCGCGGCCACACCCTCGACGGTCATGCCCTCGAAGATGTTGAAGTCGATGCGCTGATGATGGGTCCTGGCCGAGATGGTCTTCGTGGCCTTGGGGTCCCAGACCACCAGATCAGCATCGGCGCCGGGCGTGATCGCGCCCTTGCGCGGATAGATGTTGAAGATCTTGGCGGCATTGGCCGAGGTCGCGGCGACGAATTCGTTGGGCGTCATCCGGCCGGCATTGACGCCGTGATGCCACAGCACCGCCATGCGGTCTTCGACACCGGCGGTGCCGTTCGGGATCTTCGTGAAGTCACCCACGCCCATCCGCTTCTGATCGGCGCAGAAGCAGCAGTGATCGGTGGCGGTGGTCTGCAGATTGCCCGACTGCAGGCCGCGCCACAGCGCCTCCTGATGCTCCTTCGACCGGAAGGGCGGGCTCATGACATAGGCGGCCGCCGTATCCCAGTCGGGATGGCGATAGACGCTGTCGTCGACCACCAGATGGCCGGCCAGCACCTCGCCGAACACCCGCTGGCCTTCCAGCCGGGCGCGGGTGATGGCTTCCAGCGCCTCCTTGCAGCTGACATGCACCACATAGATCGGCACGCCCAGCACCTGGGCGATGCGGATCGCGCGGTTGGCGGCCTCGCCTTCCACCTCGGGCGGCCGCGACAGCGGGTGACCCTCGGGGCCGGTGATGCCCATTTCCTTGATCTTCTGCTGCAGCGTCCAGACCAGTTCGCCGTTCTCGGCATGGACGGTCGGCATGGCGCCCAGTTCCAGCGAGCGCTGGAAGCTGCGGACCAGCACCTCGTCGGGCGCCATGATCGCGCCCTTATAGGCCATGAAGTGCTTGAAGCTGTTGACGCCTTCCTCGCGAACCAGCGTGCCCATATCGGCATGGACGCTGTCGTCCCACCAGGTGACGGCGACATGGAAGCCGTAATCGGCCACCGCCTTCTCGGCCCAGCCACGCCAGGTGCGATAGGCCTCCATCAGCGGCTGCTGCGGATCGGGGATCACGAAATCGATGATCGAGGTGGTGCCCCCGGCCAGCCCCGCCGCGGTGCCGGTCTCGAAATCCTCGCTCGCGACCGTGCCCATGAAGGGCAGCTGCATATGGGTGTGCGGGTCGATGCCGCCCGGCATCACCAGCGCACCGCCGGCATCGACCACCTCGGCGCCTGCGGGCACGTCCAGGTTTTCGCCCACCGCGACGATGCGGCCATCGGCACAGTAGACGTCGGCCCGCGTCGTCGCGTCGGCGGTGACGACCGTGCCTCCCTTGATCAGCAACGACATATATCTGCTCCTTGGTGACGGTTCGGACGGGGTTCCAGGCGGGGGCCGGAAGGGACGGGTCAGTCTGCGGTGCGGCCGCGCATCAGCACCAGATAGACCGCGGCCGAGACGGCAAGCCCGACGAACCAGGCATAGCCGTAAAGATCGGTCCAGAACGGGGCCACCGCGCCGATGATGCCGGCCTTGGACAGAAAGCCCGGCAGGTTGGGCAGGATGCCCAGCACCAGCGCGATGATGGCGGCCGGGTTCCAGCCACTCTTATAGGTATAGGGGCCGTCGGACGAGAACAGCCCGTCGATGTCCAGCCGCGTGCGGCGCAGGAAGAAATAGTCCGCGATCAGCAGCCCGGCGATGGGGCCCAACAGCGCCGAATAGCCCACCAGCCAGACGAACAGATAATCGCCCGCGCTCTCCATCAGCTTCCAGGGAAACATCGCGATGCCGATGGCGGCGGTGATGTAGCCACCCATCCTGAACGAAATCTTCGCCGGCGCCAGATTGGAAAAGCCGTTGGCGGGCGCCACCATATTGGCGGCGATGTTGGTGGTCAGCGTCGCCACCAGCAGGGCGAACAGCGCCAGCACCACGCCCATGCCGCCCATGCGGCCGGCCAGCGCCACGGGGTCCCAGACCGCCTCGCCATAGATCACCACGGTGGCCGAGGTGACGGCGACGCCGATGAAGGCGAACAGCGCCATCGGCAGCGGCAGGCCGATCGCCTGGCCCAGGAACTGGTCACGCTGGCTGCGGGCGAAGCGGGTGAAATCGGGGATGTTCAGCGCCATCGTCGCCCAGAAGCCGACCATGGCGGTGAGGCCGGGCCAGAAGACCGACCAGAACTGCCCTTCTTTGGCACCGCCGGGGCCGAAGGCCGAGGGCTGCGAGAACATGGCGCCGAAACCGCCCGCATTGACATAGGCCCAGCCCAGCAGCGCCAGCCCCATGGCCAGCAGCACCGGAGCCGCGGCCTTTTCCAGCCAGCGGATGGATTCGGTGCCCTTGGCCACGAACCAGAGATGCAGGCCCCAGAAGGCCAGGAAGCACAGCAGCTGGGCGATATCGATGCCCAGCCCCGGCAGGGGCGCGCCGGTGACGCCGCCGCCGGTGACGGCATTCAGGATGACATAGATCGCCTGGCCGCCGACCCAGGTGTTGATGCCGAACCAGCCACAGGCGACCAGGCCGCGCATCAGCGCCGGCAGCCGGGCGCCGCGGGTGCCGAAGGATGCCCTGAGCAGCACCGGGAAGGGGATGCCGTGCTTCGCGCCGGCATGGCCCACCGCCATCATCGGCGCCAGCACGATCAGATTGCCGACCAGCACGGTGGTGACCGCCTGCCACCAGCTCATGCCTTCCGACACCAGGCCGGCGGCGATCATATAGGTCGGCACGCAGACCACCATGCCGACCCAGAGGGCTGCGATCGACGGCCAGTCCCAGCTGCGCTGATCGGCCGTGGTCGGCGCCAGATCCTCGTTCCAGAGGGCGGGATCGTGCGCGACGGCACGCCGTGATGCGGCAGACTGCGCCGCGCTCGATTTCGGGGCCGCACCGCGCGCGGCAGCACCGTACTCCATGCGATCCGACATGGGATCTCTCATCCTCCCGGGCATGGGATCGCCGGCAGCCCGCCCCCTTGCCATCCTCCGTCGCGCGCGGACGCGGGGGTGTGACGGGGATGCGGGGGCATGGCTGCCGGTGGTCCCGTGTTCGTCCTGCCTGTTCTTATAATCTGCACCGGTTTCGGGGAAGCTTGCCCCCTTCGTCGGCCGTCACTCGCCCCCGGCCCTCACTCGGCTGCGTCGACCGTCTCGGGCGTGCCGGCGGCGGGCTTCGCCATCGGGTTGTTGGGGTGCTGGGTCCAGTTCAGGTATTCGGTGCCGGCATCCACCCGTTCCATGGTGATGCAGTTGTCCACCGGGCAGGCCAGCATGCACAGATTGCAGCCGACGCATTCGCTGTCGACCACGTCGAAATAGCGCGCGCCGTCCTTCTCCGCCGTGATCGCCTGGTGCGAGGTATCCTCGCAGGCGATGTGGCAGAGGCCGCATTTGATGCACTTGTCCTGGTCGATCCGCGCCTTGATGTCGTATTTCAGGTTCAGGAACTGCCAGTCGGTGACGTTCGGCACCGCCATGCCGCGGAAGTCGTCGATCCGGGCATAGCCCTTCTCGTCCATCCAGTTGTTCAGCCCGTCGATCATGTCGCGGACGATGCGAAAGCCGTAATGCATCGCGGCGGTGCAGACCTGCACCCCGCCGCAGCCGAGTGCGATGAATTCCGCCGCATCCCGCCAGGACTGCACGCCGCCGATGCCCGAAATCGGCAGGCCGCGGGTCGCGGCATCGCGGGCGATTTCGGCCACCATGTTGAGCGCGATCGGCTTCACCGCCGGGCCGCAATAGCCGCCATGGGTGCCCTTGCCGTCCACCGTCGGCGTCGGCGCCATCACGTCCAGATCGACCGAGACGATCGAATTGATGGTGTTGATCAGCGACACCGCATCGGCGCCGCCATTCTTCGCCGCCCGCGCCGACTGGCGGACATCGGTGATGTTGGGGGTCAGCTTCACGATGGTCGGCAGGCGCGAATGCTTCTTCACCCAGCGGGTGACCATCTCGACATATTCCGGCACCTGGCCGACCGCCGCGCCCATGCCGCGTTCCGACATGCCGTGGGGGCAGCCGAAATTCAGCTCCAGCCCGTCGCAGCCGGTCTCTTCGACCATCGGCAGGATATACGCCCAGTCGGCCTCGTTGCACGGCACCATCAGCGAGACCACGACCGCGCGGTCGGGCCAGTTGCGCTTCACCCGCGCAATCTCTTCCAGGTTCACCGCCAGCGGCCGGTCGGTGATCAGCTCGATATTGTTCAGGCCGGCGATGCGCTGGCCGTTATACGACACCGCGCCATAGCGCGAGGACACGTTCACCACCGGCGGGTCGATGCCCAGCGTCTTCCAGACCACGCCGCCCCAGCCGGCCTCGAAGGCGCGGACGACGTTGTATTCCTTGTCGGTCGGTGGGGCCGAGGCCAGCCAGAACGGATTGGGAGAGCGGATGCCGGCGATGTCGCAGGAAAGGTCGGCCATGACGGGATATCCTTCCGAAATTCGGGGTCAGGCCGCGCGGCCCTGGGCGGCGGCGAAGGCGGCATCGATCGACAGTGCCGCCTGCTTGCCGTGCTCCACCGCCTGAACGGTCAGGTCGATGCCGTCGGCGACGCAGTCGCCACCGGCCCAGACGCCGGCAAGCGAAGTGGCGAAGCCGGCATCGACGGCGATGCGATCGCCGGTCATCTCCAGCACCGCCGCGCCGCCGAAGCCGTCGGGCAGCAGCACCTGACCGATCGCCAGCAGCACCTGATCGGCGGCGATCAGCCGGGTCTCGCCGGTATCCACCGCCCGGCCGTCATCGCCGGCGCGGGTATAGGCGAATTCCACCCCCGTCACCCGGCCATCGGCCCCATGAACCTTCACCGGCCGCATCCAGGTGCGCAGCACCACGCCGTTCGACCGGGCGAAATCCTGCTCCACCGGCGTGGCGCTCATCTGTTCGGTGCCGCGGCGATAGACCATGGTCACGTCTTCGGCGCCCAGCTTCTTCGACTGCACCGCCGCATCGACCGCGGTGTTGCCGCCACCGATCACCACCACCTGACGGCCGACCGGCAGGGTGGACAGATCGTCGGCCTGGCGCAGCCGGGCGATGAAATCGACCGCGGGCTCCACCCCCGCCAGCCTCTCGCCCTCGGCGCCCAGGGCGCGCACCGCGCCGAGGCCGAGGCCCAGGAACACCGCATCATAGTCGGCACGCAGCTGATCCAGGGTGATGTCACGGCCCAGCATCTGGCCGGTCTTCACCTCGATGCCGCCGATCGACAGGATCCAGGCGACCTCGCGGGCGGCGAAATCATCGACCGTCTTATAGGCGGCGATGCCGTATTCATTGAGCCCGCCCAGCTTCTCGCGCGCCTCGAACACCGTGACGTCATGGCCCAGCATGGCCAGCCGATGGGCGCAGGACAGCCCCGCCGGGCCGCCGCCCACGACAGCCACCCGCCGGCCGCTGGGGGCGGCCCGCCGGAACAGCTGGGTTGCCGGCGTGGTGTCGCTGCCATAGACCCATTCGGTGGCGTGGCGCTGCAGCAGGCCGATCTCGACCGGCTTGTCGTCCTGGTCGTGGCGCACGCAGGCCTGTTCGCACAGGATTTCGGTCGGGCAGACCCGGGCGCACATGCCGCCCATGATGTTGGCCGACAGGATATCGGTCGCGGCCCCCTTCATGTTGTCGGTCGCGATCTTGCGAATGAAACTCGGGATGTCGATGGAGGTGGGGCACGCCTTCACGCAGGGCGCGTCCCAGCAGAAATGGCAGCGGCTCGCCTCGACCAGTGCCGCCCGCCCATGCAGCGGCGGATGGGCATCGAGGAAGTTCCGGCCGAGGTCTTCCGCCGGCAGACGGCCGGCCCGGATGTCACCCGTCTCGTCCATGATGAAGCTCGTCCTTCGTCTGTCATTGGTTGTCGGCCGGGGCTCTCTCAACCAAGGATGGAGATGGTGGAACCACCCCCGCCCTTCGCAGGTCCGCCGGTCCGTTGCCCCTGCGGCACATACGGGCGCCGCAGGGGGTCGTCACGTCCTGGGAAGAAGCGCCGCATCAGGCCGCGTCGGCGGCGGCCCCCGATCCGGCATTGGCCCGTTCCAGCATTGCGCCCAGCAGCACTTCGGCGCCGGCCGCGACCCATTCGGGCTTGGCGTCCTCGATCTCGTTGTGGCTGATGCCGTCGATGCAGGGGATGAAGATCATGCCCGTGGGGGCGACCTTCGCCAGATAGCAGGCGTCGTGGCCGGCGCCCGAGACGATGTCGCGGTTGCTGAAGCCCGCGGCCGCGGTGGCGGCGCGCACGGCGTTGACGCAGCCCTCTTCGAACGGCACCGGCGCGTAGTAGAAGATCTGCTCGACCTTCGCCTCCAGCCTGCCGTCGGCCACCACCTCGTCGATGGCGGCGCGCAGCTCGCGATCCATCTTCGAGAGCACCTCGTCATCGGGGTGGCGCAGGTCGATGGTGAAGAACACCCGGCCCGGGATGACGTTGCGGCTGTTGGGATGAACCTGCATCAGCCCCACCGTCGCGCAGGCGACCGGTGCATTGTCGAGACCGATCCGGTTGACCGCCTGAACGATCTTCGCCGCCCCCAGCAGGGCGTCGCGGCGGATCGGCATCGGGGTCGGGCCGGCATGGGCCTCCTGGCCGGTCAGCACCACCTCGTACCAGCGCTGGCCCTGGGCGTGGGTGACGATGCCGATGGTCTTGCCCTCGGCCTCCAGGATCGGGCCCTGTTCGATATGGGCCTCGAAATAGGCGCCGACCGGCTTGCCCACCGGCTGATCGCCGGCATAGCCGATCCGCTCCAGCTCCTGGCCCATGGTCTTGCCGTCCAGGTCGGCGCGGCTGAGGCCGTAATCCAGGTCGAACACGCCCGCGAACACACCCGACGCCACCATGGCCGGCGCGAAGCGCGAGCCTTCCTCATTGGTCCAGACCGCCACCTCGACCGGCGCCTCGGTCTCGTAATTGAGGTCGTTGAGCGTGCGCAGCACCTCAAGACCCGCCAGCACGCCATAGACGCCGTCGAAACGGCCGCCGGTCGGCTGGCTGTCCAGATGGCTGCCGGTCATCACCGGCGGCAGCGACGGGTTGCGGCCTTCGCGGCGGGCGAAGATGTTGCCCATCCTGTCCACCGAGATGGTGCAGCCCGCCTCCTTCGCCCATTTCACGAACAGATCGCGGCCCTGGCGGTCCAGATCGGTCAGCGCCAGACGGCAGACGCCGCCCTTTTCGGTGGCACCGATCCTGGCCATCTCCATCAGGCTGTCCCAGAGCCGCTCGCCGTTGATCCGGATGTTCGACATGGTGTGATCGTCCCCTGATCCTGTGTCTCGAATACGATGCGATGAGATGAGTCTACACCCGTGCCGCATGGGCGGCGGCATCGGATCTGCCGTGCCCGCTCATCCCATCGTCGGAAAGTTGAACTGCGCACCGGCGCGGATGCCGGTCGGCCAGCGCTGGGTGACGGTCTTGAGGCGGGTGTAGAACTTCACCCCTTCCGGCCCGTAGATGTGATGGGCGCCGAAGAGCGAGCGCTTCCAGCCGCCGAAGCTGTGATAGGCGACCGGCACCGGCAGCGGCACGTTGACACCGACCATGCCGATCCGGACCCGGCTCACGAAGTCGCGGGCCGCATCGCCGTCGCGGGTGAAGAGCGCGGTGCCGTTGCCGTATTCATGAGCGTTGATCATGCCCACCGCGTCTTCGTAAGACCCGCTGCGCACCACCGACAGCACCGGGCCGAAGATCTCTTCGCGGTAGATGGTCATGTCGGTCGTCACCCGGTCGAACAGGGTGCCGCCGACGAAATAGCCGTTCTCATAGCCCTGCAGGCGGAAATTGCGGCCGTCGACCAGCAGCTTCGCGCCCTCTTCCACGCCCCTGTCGATATAGCCGCGCACCTTGCGGGCATGGATGTCGGAAATCAGCGGCCCCATTTCGGCGGCGCTGTCGGTGGCGGGGCCGACCTTCAGCGCTTCCACCCGCGGGATCAGCTTTTCGACCAGCCGGTCGGCGGTCTCTTCGCCCACCGGCACGGCCACTGAAATCGCCATGCAGCGCTCACCCGCCGAGCCGTAGCCGGCCCCCATCAGCGCATCCACCGCCTGGTCCAGATCGGCATCGGGCAGGATGACCATGTGGTTCTTGGCGCCGCCCAGCGCCTGGACCCGCTTGCCGGCCGCGGTGCCGGTCGCATAGACATATTCGGCGATGGGGGTGGAGCCCACGAAGCTCACCGCCTCGATCCGCGGATCGGTCAGCAGCACGTCGACGGCTTCCTTGTCGCCATGGACGACGTTCAGCACGCCCGCCGGCAGGCCGGCCTCATGCGCGATTTCGGCCACCAGCAGCGCCGCACTCGGGTCTTTCTCCGACGGCTTCAGGATGAAGGTGTTGCCGGCGGCGATCGCCAGCGGGAACATCCACAGCGGCACCATGGCCGGGAAGTTGAACGGCGTGATGCCGGCGACCACGCCCAGCGGCTCGCGGACATCGAAACTGTCGATCGCCGGGCCGACATTGCGGCTGTATTCGCCCTTCAGCAGCTGCGGGATGCCGCAGGCGAATTCCACCACCTCGATCCCGCGGGCCACCTCGCCCAGCGCATCGGCATGGGTCTTGCCGTGTTCGGCGCTGATCGCGCGGGCGATCTCGTCGGCACGGGCATCGAGCAGTTCCTTGAAGCGGAACATGATCCGGCCACGCTTGGCCGGCGGGGTCGCCGCCCAGGCCGGGAAGGCCTCTGCCGCCACGCCGATCGCGCGTTCCACCTCGGCCCGGGTCGCAAGGCCAAGCCCGGCCGTCTGCTCGCCGGTCGCGGGGTTGAAGACCGGGCTGCGGCGGGGGCCTTCGGGGGCGACGCGCGCGCCGCCGATCAGATGCTCGATGGTCCGGGACATGGGATGGTCTTTCGTCCTCTCGGGGCCGCCCGGGCGGCTGAACGCTGCCGGGCGGAAGGTTTGCGGGGGGGCTGTCGTAAGACGGGCCGGCCGGCACGGGCCGCTCTCGGGGCTCAGGGCACGACTCTCCCGTCGCGTCGCGGGCAGGCCGCAGACGGAAAGCGGGCGTCGGGGCATAGGGGCCATGCGGCGGATGGCAACCGCCGGAAACGACGACACGGCCCGGCCCGGACGGGTCAGGGGTGACGATCATCCCGCAGGCGGATCACCCGGCATGGGGCATCCGAAGATGGGTCAGTCGAAGCTGGTCATTCTCAAAGGGCCTCCCGGCATATCGGTCGAAACGGGTGGAGGGTGTCCACACGCCCGCTCGGCTCGGCCATACTGCTCCACTGTCAGACGGCGCCGGGTCTCTCCCACCGGTGCTCGCCCTCACCGGGCCGCTTGACGCGGCCTCTGTCTTCCTGATCCTGGAACGATGAGCGCGGGGGGCGCTTCACCGGTCCCGGGAGCGATGTGATCGTTCTCGATCTTCATCGCCTGAAGAACAGGTTAGACGTATCCTGACCAAGCGGTCAAGATGTCCTGAACGGGTTTCGACAGATCGGTCCGCATCGCGCGACCGGTGTGCCATTACCTCCCATGCCAACCCGGCCTCCCGTGCCCGCCTCCCATGCCTCTGCGCCCCGCCCCACCTCCATCTTCTGCCCAAGGACGCCCCCGATCGATGCCCGACCCCGCCGGACCTGCCCCTGAATCCCCCCGGCAGCCCCTGCCGCGCAAGGCCCAGATCCGCGAGGAGAACACCGTCGCCATCCTGGCGGCGGCGGAAGAGGTTTTTGCCGAGATGGGCTTCCGCGGCGCCAGCACGGCGGCGATCGCCGAACGCGCCGGCGTGCCCAAGGCCAATCTGCACTACTATTTCCGCACCAAGAACCAGCTCTACGCCCGCGTGCTGGAGAGCATCGTCACCGAGTGGTTCGAAGCCGCCGACCGCTTCGGCATCAGCGATGACCCGGTGGAGGCGATCGACCATTACGTCCGCGCCAAGATGGAGCTGTCGCGCACCCGGCCTGCCGCCTCGAAAGTGTTCGCGAACGAGATCATCCACGGCGCGCCGCAGCTGATGGTCTATTTGCGCACGACGCTGCGCAACTGGGCCGCCACGCGCGCCGCCGATATCGACCGCTGGGTCGCCCAGGGCCGCATCGACCCGGTCGACCCCTACCACCTGCTGTTCATGATCTGGGCGGTCACCCAGCATTACGCCGATTTCTCGTGCCAGATCCAGGCGGTGCTCGACCGCGACCGCCTGCCCCGCGCCGAATTCGACCGCGCGGCCGAACAGATCACCCGGATCATCGTCAAGGGCATCGGCGCACTGGACCGGCGGGATGCGGCGGATGCCGGCACCTCGAAGGGGACGGCGGCATGAGCGGCGGGATCGTCGCCTGCATCGCCGCGGATGAGATCATGCCCCGCTTCCAGGCCGTTATGATCGCCGGAACCGAGGGCCGCAGCCGCTACGCGGCCGGCTTGCCCGCAATCTTGACCGGGCCGTTCAGATGATCAGCGGCGCGTCGAAATCGGTGGCGGGTTTGGCGCCGACATGTTCGACCTTGGGGCGCCAGTTGGCGCCCAGGCGATAGAAGCGCAGGCTGTCCTGGTCGGGGTCGATTTCGGCGATCAGGCGGGCGCGGAGCAGGGTCCACTGGGCCGGGTCGACGTCGCATTCGAACACCGAATACTGAACGCGCTGGCCGAAATCCTTCACCGCCCGGGCCACGCGGCGCAGGCGGCGGCGGCCGGCGGCCGTGTCGGTGCGGACGTCGTAGCTGACCAGGACCATCATCGGCGGGATCTCCCTGATGCGGGCGGCGTGGAGCGGGGGAGACGGTCAGCGCGGCAGCCAGGGCGGGTAGGCATCCAGGTCGCCGCGCAGGGTGCGGGCCAGCAGCAGGGACTGAAGATGCGGCATCAGCCCCAGGGCGGCGCTTTCGCCCAGATAGGGATGGGTGGCGGTCTCGCGCTTGCGCTCGGCCCAGGCGACCAGCACGCGCTTGCGGGCCTCGTCGCGGATGGTGACACCGCCGGCCGCATCGCGTACAAAATCCTTCGCCCCGAGTTCCCGCCGGTTGATCAGGGTGAGCGCCAGCCGATCGGCCAGGCGCGGGCGGAATTCCTCCATCAGATCCAGCGCCAGACCCGGCCGTCCGGGCCGGTCGCGGTGCAGGAAGCCCACCGCCGGATCCAGCCCCACGCTTTCCAGCGCCGAACGGCAATCATGGGTCAGCAGGACATAGAGGAAGGAGAGCAGCGCATTCACCGGGTCGCGCGGCGGCCGGCGGTTTCGCCCGGCGAACTGCATGGCCGGCTCGTCGCTGCGGATCAGGGCGCCGAAAGCCTCGAAATAGCGCGCCGCCGCCTCGCCCTCGATGCCGCGCAGCCGGTCGAGCCGGATCATGGCAGGGGGATCATCCCGCGCGGCATCGGGATCGGAGGTGGGGGCAGCCAGCGCCCGCACCCGGCGCAGCGCATCGCCGATCGCCGCCTCGCCCGCCGTCAGCCGGTCGCGGGCAGCCGCGTCCATGGTCTCGCCATGGTCGCGCAGGCCGCGCCTCAGCACCGCCCGCTGACCGTCGAGCTTGGCGGTGAGCAGAGAGGCGGCCAGATCCGCCGCGCGGTCGGGGTCGTCGGCCGCGCGATACTGGGCGCGGCGCAGCAGCACATTGCCCGAAACCGGCCCTTCCACCCGCGCCTGAAACCGGCCGTTGCGGTCAAGCATGCTGACCGTGATCCCGGCTTCGGCGCAGGCGGCGAGCAGCGGCGCGGTGAAGCTGACCAGGCCGATCCCGACCACGGCCCCCAGCAGATGCATCGGCACCCGGCCGATTTCCGCCTGATCGAGCCGGACCACGAGATTGGCGCCGTCCTTCACCACCCAGGCATCCTGGGTGGTGACATAGAGCGTGTTGAGATAACGCTTCACGGCTCCCCCTCCCCATCGGCATCGCTGCCGAGCCGGGCGTCGATCCAGCCGGCGACCGCCCGGCCACGGGCGAGCGCCTTCGGCCGGCAGGTGTCGATCAGCGAGCAGGCATCACAGCGCTTGCGGTCATAGACCGCGGGCGGTGTCTGCCCCGCGGCCAGGCAGGTGGCGGCCTCGGCGGCGATGCGGCGGGTCAGCGCGCGCAAGTCGTCGTCGAACATCACCGCCAGCCGCCGGCGGGTCCGGCCATAGAACAGCGCCCCTTCGGGCACCGTCAGTCCGAACATCTCTTCCAGCGCCAGCGCCTGGGCGCAGAGCTGGACCTCGTCGGCCCGATGGGCCTTGGGCCGGCCGAGCTTGTGCTCCACCGGCAGGGCCGCCACCACCCGGCGCCGCTCGATGGTCAACTCGACCACATCGGCCACACCGTGCAGCGGCGGATCGCGACAGACCAGCGCCAGCGACGTCACCCGCTTCACGCCCTTGCGCGCCTCGGCCGTGCCCCGGTCCACCGCCTCATGCGCCACCCGGCCCTCGGCGGTGAGGGCATTCTCGGCCCAGATCCGCTCGACATGGATGAGGGCGAACTGGCGCGGGCAGACCATCCAGTGCTGCAGCCCCGAGATCGGCAGGGAGGGGGCGTCGGCCTCGTCCGTCATCGCTGCGCCCCCCCCCGGATTATGTCGGCGGATCAGATCATCCGCTCCACCGTAATCCCCTCGGGCAGCCCGGCGGTGTCCACCTCCACGCGGTAGTCGTCGAAGCTGCGCGGCGGGCGGGCCTCGTCGGGGGTGGCGCGGGTGACGGTCACGCGCTTGAACAGCTTGTGCGCCGGGGCGTTGCCGATGGCGCTGTCATGCCGGAACACCACCAGTTCGCGCGCGGTCATCTCCCCGCGTGCGGCCGAGCGGTCGTGGTCGAACATGTTCTGCAGCGCCGCCCAGAACAAGGCGAGGTCGTCGTCCGAAAAGCCGGTCCGTCCCGCCAGATGGGCACTGATGAAGCCATGGGCGCGATAGAGGCCATAGGGCACGATATGCTTGCGGCCCATGGTGCGGATGTCGTTCTTGCCCGGCTCTTCCTTGGTCGCGGCCATGCGGGTGATCGAGATTTCGAGCGGCATGATCGGGTCGATGGAGGTCGCGAAGGTCAGCTGCACCGGGCCGCGAACCTGGCCGGTGTTCGTCTCGGTGGTCATCACCGCGCCGAAGGTGCGGATGTCGAAGAAATTGGCGCACATCCAGGCGGTCACCGCGCGTGCCTCCTCCTCTTTCTTCGGCAGCTTCTTCGGCTCGGATTTGATGTCGAGCGCCTTGTAGGCCCTCTCGTGCTGCTCGTTCAGATACGAGCGCTCCCGCATGTAAATCTCGTGGCCGGGCGTGTTGCCGGCGACCATGTCGACGAAATTGCGCACCTTGCGCTTCAGGCTGACATCGGTCACCAGCCCCTGATTGGTCTCGGGGTCGAGCCGCGGCAGGTTGCCGGCATCCGGGTCGCCATTGGGGTTGCCGTTGGTGACGTCGAAGAGATAGACGAAATCATAGCGGTTGCTGATCGCGGTCATGGGAAACGGGCGCTTTCGAAGACGGGGCTCATATCCTGAAAACAGGGCGATGCGGCGATCAGGCGTCGTCGCCGATCACGGCCGGTTCGCCGGCCTCCGCGGCCTTCACCTCGGCCGGGGCACGGGTCATCATCGCCTGACGCTGGTGGAAATAGCCGATCGCAAACCGGCCCTGATCCTCCACCCCCAGATGGCGCGGCAGGTTCGAGGGCAGGCCGTCCACGACCTCGGCGATGGTGGTGTCGTACCAGTGGGCGAGACCGCCGCGATCCTTGCGCAGCTTCGCCGCGTGATGGGTACTGCCCCGCATCAGCACCGGGAAGATCGACCCGGGCGTTGCCGAGGCCGCGCCATAGAACCGGTCGCGGATGGTGGCGTTCAGCCCCGGCAGCGCCGCCCGCTGAAGGTTCTCCAGCACGGCAAACAGCCGCCCCAGCCGGTAGCCGGTATTGGTTTCGGCAGGATCCAGACTCACGAGATCGCCCTCCCTCTCCAGAGGTTCCTTGCCCGACCGCCGGAGCAGCCAGGCCTTGAGCATGGCGACCCTCAGGGCGGAAATCTCTCCGTCGGCGCGGATGCGCATCAGCGCCAGCGCCGCCATGTTCGCGGGGTACGGGCGGCCGCTCAGCACCGCCCGCATGATGTCGCCGCCCAGCTTCGGCGGCAGGTTGTCGAGCTTGCCCTGCGGCGCCAGGGCCTTCAGCAGCGCATAGACCGACACCGGCCGCCCCGGATCGATGCCGGGGTCGAGGCGGAGGTCGTGCCAGTGCTGGCGGACATGGTCGACCGCATCGCCCAGCCGGTCTTCGTACCAGAAGCGCAGTGCCAGCCGGGCGGCGTTGGGCGCCAGCCCCAGCACCCAGAGACGGGTATCGGGGTGGAGATCCGCCGAGATCGCCTCACCCATCGTCCGCCCGCGGGCGAGCGCCGAGAGCGCGGTGCGGACCCGCTTCGCCTCCTCGTCGCTCATCTTCAGGTCGATCTTGGGCTTCTTCGCGGTGCCGTCCTCGCCCGCCTCGTCGGCCTCCGCACCCGCGTCCTGGTCCATCAGCCCATAGGCCGGGGAGACGGCATTGGCGAGCACGCGGCTTGCGGTGTCGTCGGCGGGGTTGGGGGCGTCGGTCCAGAACACCGTGGTCGCATCGCCGATCTGCACCCGATGCGCGCCATCCGGCGCCAGCAGCTTGTTCAGCACCGCGCCATAGGCGAAGGCGACCCGTTCCGAGATCGGCGCATTCGCCCCCTGTTCCTTGCCGAAGGAGGTGAAGGCACTCAGATTGAACGAGACCAGGGAGGCACCACCGATCTGCGCGCCCCGCACGCCCTTGATCGAGGGGTGCAGCTTGGCGATCGGGGCCACGATGCCGCTGACCAGGCAACGCCCGGCTGCCCCCGCCACCGCTTCGCGTCGTGCTGCCCAGGCAGCCCGGGCCGCCCGGAAGCGGTGCAGATCGCGCACGGTGCCGCGGCCGAAGCGGAAAATGAGATTGCCGTCCACAGCTTCGATCGGAATTTCGCCGGTCTCGACCGCCGCCACCGCCCGTTCCGGCGTCCAGTCCTCCAGAAATTCCAGCAGCTTGAGCAGGGCGCGGTCCTCGGTCCCTGCCAGCGCCTCGGTATGCAGCTGCCGGAAGGCCTCGAACTCCTTCTCGGCCGCCACCACACCGGCATCCGGCGTCTTACCGGCGCGCTTCACGCCCAGCACATAGGCGGATTTATCCCAGAGGAAATTGGCCGCCACGCCCGAGGTACGTTTGATCGCCGCCGGCACGGTCATACGCAGCGGTTTCGGTTTTTTGCCGCTGCGGTCGCCCAGCAGCAGCACCGGCGGCACACCGCCCGGCTGGAACCGCTCCAGATCGACCGCGGCATCGATCGCCTGTTCCGACATCCCCTCTTCGGGAAGATCGGTATCCCCGCCCTCGATCCGGCGGTCGTAATACTCGGCCAGCTGCTGCAGGATCACGACACCACCTCATCCGACTGCGGCGGCGGCACCGTGATCACGCCGTCGACCATCCGCGCCCGGAAGAAACGCGGCTGCATGCCATGGGCATAGTCGATGTCATAAAGCATCCAGCCCAGATCCCGCGTGCCGGCCAGATCCGCATGCGGCACCGGTTCCCCCTCCACCGGCCCGAAATCGGCGGCGAATTCACGGGTGCCGAGGCAGGGCTGCTGATAGCACTGCCCGCGCGCCAGCCGCCGGTTGAAGATGTCGAGATGCTTGCCCTCATTGTCCGACGGCCCCGCCGCTGCCGTCAGCTCGAAATGGGCCTCGATGATATAGGCCACATCGCGCAGCACCACCGAGGCGCGCTGCTGGCGGTCTTCCTCGACGATGGTATAGACACCCGCGGTACTCCCGGCCGCCCGCGCCCGCTTGACCACCCCGGCCGCGATCTTCGAGCCGACCTCGTTGCGCCGGATCGTCTCGAAACGGATCGGGTTGAGCACGATGATCCGGTCGATCTGCCAGCGGACTGCCGGCTTCCAGTGGATCGCCTCGATGATCCCACGTGCGGCAGAAGGTGTCATAACATCATATGACACGCGCTCCACCTTCATCTCCGGGCGTGTGTAGAGTGCACGCGGCCCGGTGACGTGGAGCCGAACGCCGAAAGCCATCATCCTCACCTTTCCCAGGGAGAAGACATGACGGGTCGTTGGGGGCCGACACGGCCGGCCCCCGGGTGACCGTCTTCCAAGATTGCCAGTTTCAATCCGCGACCGGAATAGCCGCACCGGTCGACACAATCATTTTGTGTTCACAATTTTTCTTATCCGCCTGATGATCGTCAAGCGCTATTTCTGGCAATCTTGAAACTATCAGAAAACCAATCTCTCCACCGCGACGAACGCCGGCTCCTCCCAAACAAGCCCGACATCCTCGCGGTACAGGCTGGGGTTGGTCAGAACCATGAACTGCTCCCCATACCGCTCCCCACCCACCACATGCGCCGCACTTGCCTCCACCAGCATCTTCCGGATCCACGGCGGCAGGGTCACGACATGGCGTTGCAGCAGCCGTGCGGCCCCGCCAGCACCACCGAAGCGGTCGAGGGCGGACGGGTCGGCGGCATCCAGCGCCGCCACGCAGGCTTCAGCCTCGGGCGTGGTCGGGATGATCAGCGGCAGCATGCCGTCTTCGATGATCCGGTATCGTTCGGCGACGGTGGTGAAGGGGATGGCGAGGCGGCGCGGGCTGTCGTGCAGCGCCATGATGTTTTCGGCATCCAGCATGTCGAGCGCCTGCCAGAACAGCGCATCGAAATACAGCCGCATGGCCTCGGGCGAGAGCGGGTCGTCGATCCGATCCTCGACCATCCGCCCGCGCGCCACGGCCGCCGCCGCCAGGGCCTGGGCCAGTCGTCTGGGCTGGTCGGCCGGGTCGGCAGGGGTGAAAACCTCGACCACCCCCTCCCGGCCCAGCCGGCCCTCGCGGTTGCAGCGCCCCGCGGCCTGGGCGATCGAATCGAAGCCGGCGGCGGCGCGCAGCACCATCGGCAGGTCGATATCCACCCCGCATTCGATGACGGTGGTGGAGACGATCCGGCAGGTGTCGCCCGCCGCCAGCCGGGCGCGGATCTCGTCCAGCCGCCGGCTGCGATGGGCGGCGGTCATCAGGGCGGAGAGGTGGAACGCCCCCTCGGGCGCCGCGGCCGCCAGCCTCTCGTAGAGCCGCCGGGCATGGAGGCGGGTATCGACCACGGCCAGCGCCCGGGGGCCGGTCGTCAGCCGCGCGATCACCCCGGCATCGTCCAGAACGCCCGCCTCCTGCACGCGCACCCGCGCCAGCCGGTCATGCAGGGCCGAGGGATCGGAGACGATCTCGCGCACCGCCCGAAATCCGCCCTTCAGCCCGAACACCTGGGCGTATTCGTCCACGACCTCCGCAGTGTCGTCGGGCGCCACCAGCACCGGCTGCGTCGCCGTCGCCAGCACCACCGTCACCCGGTAATTCGCCGCCAGTTCGTCGAGCATCGCGACCGTCGGGCGCAGCAGGCCGCGGGGCATCATATGCGCCTCGTCCAGGATCACCACCGATCGCGGGATCGCCTGCAATTTGCGGCAGCGCGCCGGGCGGTCGGAGAACAGGCTTTCCAGGAACTGCACCGCGGTGGTGACGATGATCGGCCGGTTCCAGCGCTCCATCGCCCGGCGCAGCTTGTCGCGGCCCTGCCAGCGTTCCCGTGCGTCCGGCGGGATGTTGCGGCGGTCCAGATCGGCTTCGGTGTCGAAGGCACTGTGATGTTCCAGCACCTGATCGGCCAGATCGGCCCCCAGCGCCTTGCGGATCACCCCGGCGGTCTGCTCGATGATCGAGGTATAGGGGATGACGATGATCACCCGGTCGAGCCCGTGCGCCTCGGCATGGGCCAGCGCGAAGGCGAGCGAGGCCAAAGTCTTGCCGCCGCCGGTCGGCACCGAGAGCGAGAACACGCCCTGCCCCGTCGATGCCGCCGCCCGACAATCGGCCAGCACCTCCGCGCGGGCGGCCACCACCCGCTCCGCCCCCGCCTGCCCGGCGGCCCTGGCCGCAGCATCGGCGGCAAGACCGTCGATGAACCCGTCCACCCGCCCCCGCAGCACCGCCATCGGCGCAGCCTCGAACCCCGCCTCCGGATCTTCCCGGCCCTCGGCGGCGGCATGGAAGGCGGCGGTGTCGGCGTAATCGGCATCCACCAGGCACGAGAACACCATCCGGGTCATCACCGCGAAGCGGAACCCGGCGCGGTCGTCGGGCGCCTCCCCCGGCCGCGGCGGCGGCAGGTGGCGCCAGCTCTCATCCGGTTCGGGCGGCGTGATCTCGTCTTTCCAGGCCGAGGCATCGTCGAGCGACTTCTTCTCGACCCGCTCCCGCAGGCTGCCGCGGTCGCCAACGCCCTGATCCTCGAAATCCGCCAGCCCGGCATGATGCCCCGCCACGGCATAGAGCACCGCCTGCGCCCCGGGCAGACGCCCGGCCAGCCCGCCGGCGCGGTCGCGGATCATCTCGGACATCACCCGTGCGCCCCAGGTCGCATGATCGACCTTGGACACATCCCCGCGCAGCCGCGCCTGAAATTCCGGGGAATACTTGCCGCTGTCATGCAGCAGCCCGGCCGCCCGGGCAATGCTCTCCTGCCCGAACCGCGCCGCGCTCACCCCCGCCCCAGCCCCCACCGCCCGCAGATGATCGGCCAGCAGATGCCACGCGGTCTCGGGCTGGTCCTTCAGCGAATGGGCATAAAACGGCATGTCACGACCGCATGCGGGGAATGGGACGGCATCAGGTTACGATGCGATCACCACACGTGCAAGGCGGAGATGTGGGGCGGATGGTCGCGCCTCGATTCCCGTGGAGAATGAGGGCTCGCACAGCCCCCGGCCGCCTGTGGCGGGGGATCCGACCGGCCGCCGGCCACGTAGAACCGCCGGGACCACATGTCGAGGCCGGATGGATGGATCTTCCCCTGTTGCCGCTTTTCCCCGAGGCCAGCCGGGCGGCCGGGTTGCAGCGGCTGGACGGGTTTCTGCCGCGCGCCGGCACCGCCTATGCCCGCGATCGCAATCATGATCGCGGGGCGGCGGTGGTGCGGGGCAATGTGTCGATGCTCTCGCCCTTTCTGCGCCACCGCCTGGTCAGCGAGGCCGAGGTGATCGCCGCCGCGGTCGGGCGGCACGGGGCGGCGGCGGGGAAGTTCGTCGAGGAGGTGGGCTGGCGCAGCTACTGGAAGGGCTGGCTGGCCCGCCGGCCGGGGGTCTGGGCGGCCTGGCGGCAGGGGGTGGCGCAGGATCTGGCCGGGCTGGTGCGCAATCCGGCGCTTGCGGCGGCGGTGGAGGCGGCCGAAGCCGGGCGGACCGGCATCGACGGCTTCGACCATTGGGCGCAGGAACTGGCCCGGACCGGCTATCTGCACAATCACGCCCGGATGTGGTTCGCCAGCATCTGGATCTTCACGCTGAACCTGCCCTGGCGGCTGGGGGCGGATCTGTTCATGCGCCGGCTGATCGATGCCGATCCGGCCTCCAACACGCTGTCCTGGCGCCAGGTCGCCGGGCTGCACAGCCGGGGCAAGGCCTATGCCGCCCGCGCCGCCAACATTCACGGCTTCACCGACGGGCGGTTCAACCCCGCCGGCCAACTGAACGAAACCCCCGAGCCGCTGGACGAGGCGCCGCCGCCGCCGGCCGGTCCGGTGCCGCGGCCATACCCGGCCGATCCGCGCCTGCCCGCCCTGCTGGTGCTGACCGAGGATGACGGCCGCCCCGAAACCCTGTTCGACGGGCTGGAGATGTGCGGCGCGGTGGCGCTGGATCTCACCCCCTTCCGCGCCGTCGCCGGCCCGGTCGCAGAGCCGGCCGCGGCTTTCGCCCGGGATGCGCTGGCCGATGCCGCTGCCCGGCTGGTGGCGGCCGGCGGGCCCGCGGCGCTGCCGGTCGGCGCGCCCACGGCCGAGGCGCTGGCCGCGACGCTGATCGACGACGCCCGCGCCGCCGGCGCCCGCCAGATCGTGCTGCCGCACCCGGCCGCCGGCCATGCCGCCATGGTGGTGGATCGGCTGATCCCGCGGCTGCAGGCGGCGGGTCTGCACCTCGCCACCCGCCTGCGCCGCTGGGATGCCGCGACCGCGGCCGGCGCATCCCATGGCTATTTCCGCTTCCGCAAGGGCCTGCCGCCGCTGGTAGAGCTGGCCCTCTCAGGCGGGGCGGAAGAGCTCTGCCTCACCAACGAGAGCCGCCGATGACGGAACGCCCTGTCCCTTCCCCTTCCCCCGCCTGCACCCTGCTGCATGACGGCAGCTGCCCGCTTTGCGCGCGCGAGGTGGCGCTCTACCGGCGCCTCGCATCAGACGGCCAGGTCGGCTTCCTGGACGTCTCGGCGGAAGACGGCCGCCCTTTGCCCGCCGGCATCGACCGGCGCCGGGCGATGGCGCGGCTGCATCTGATCACCGCCGACGGCCGGGTGGAAACGGGCGCCCGGGCCATGCTCACCCTCTGGCAGCAGCTGCCGGGGTTTCGCAGGCTGGCGCGGCTGCTGCGGATCCCGCCGCTGCCCTGGCTGCTGGAGATCGGCTATCGCGGCTTCCTGGTGGTCCGGCCGCAGCTGCAGTGGCTGGCCAGGGGCGGCATCAGGCCAGCTGCCCGAACCCCACCGCCGCGATGACCAGCTGGACGACGTTCAGGATCACGCTTGCCCGGTGCAGCCGCGCGAAGCGGCGGCCGGCGGCAAGGTCGCCGGCAAGCTCCGCATCGCGGGCGCGGTGCACTGCGGGCAGAATGCCGTGGCGGGCGATCAGCCCAAGCGCCGCCACCAGGGTGAAGAGCAGCGCCGGCAGCCAGCGTGCGGCGAAGGCCGCGGCAAGTGCCGTGACGAAACCGGTCAGGATGATCAGCAGGTAATAGCGCGGAAAGATCCGCCGGATCAGCCGGGCCGCCGGCTGCGGCTCCAGCGTGGTGAACACGGTCGGCGCCACGATGCCTGAGAAGAACACCATCGCCCCCAGCATGACGGCCGAGAGATAGAGCGCCACAAGTCCTGGTGCATCGATCAGTCCGGAAACATCGGTCATGGGCGGGCTCTCTCCTGCTGCGGCGGGTCGGGATCTCCTGTTCAGATATGGTCCGCACGGCCCGGATCCTCTGCGAGCATCCGGGAACAAGCCGGTGTCACCATCGGTCGATCGCAGGGTCAGTACTGCGGCAGGGGCAGCCGATCGCTTTCCTCTGCCACCGCCGGGAAGCGCGGATCGCCCGAGGCCCAATCGCGTTTGGCATCCTCGATCAGCGCCGGATCGCTGGCGACGAAGTTCCACCACATCGACCGCGGCCCATCCAGCGGCGGGCCGCCGATCAGCATCACCCGCGCCGCGCCGTCCGCGGCCTGAAGCCGCGGCCGGCTGCCCGCGCGCAGCACCGCCAGCATGCCCGCCTCATGGGGTTCGCCGTCGATCAGAACCGCGCCGTCGATCACCACCAGCCCGCGTTCCGGTGCGGCATCCGGTACCTCAAGTGCCGCGCCGTCTTCCAGCGCCAGATCCAGGCAGAGCGCGCCGCCCGGCGCCGCGACCGGCGAGCGCGCACCATAGGCCTCTCCCGTCACCACACGCAGGGTGATGCCGGTGCCGATGCGCAGCTCGGGCAGGTCTTCCGCGGCATGATGGGCGAAACCGGGCGCGCCCTGCTCTTCGGGTTTCGGCTGGGCCAGCCAGATCTGCACCCCGTCGAGCACCGATCCCCCGGGCCGGTCTTCGGGCGCGGTGCGTTCCGAATGGGCGACGCCGTGGCCGGCGGTCATCAGGTTCACCGCCCCGGGCCGGATGGTCGCGACCGTGCCCAGGCTGTCGCGATGAACGATGGCGCCCTGAAACAGATAGGTGAGCGTCGCGAGGCCGATATGGGGATGCGGCGGCACGTCGAGCCCGGTGCCGGGCGCAAAGCCGACCGGCCCCATCCGGTCGAAGAACACGAAGGGGCCGATCGCGCGCCGCTTCGCATAGGGCAGCAGCCGGGCGACGTTCAGCCCGCCGATATCCCGCACCCGCCCGCGGATCACCATCTCCACCGCCGGGCAGCCGCCGGGGGCGGCCTCGGCTGCGATCTCGTCCTCGAACCTGCTCATGGGATCCGTCCTCGCGCAAAGCCTGTTATCGGCTTGAGGCTAGCCCGCAGCTCCCGGCCGCGATAGTCCCGGCGGCGGTGACGCAGTGTCAACGCGCGGGCACCAAACGCCAATGCTCAGGCACCGATGACCCCCCGCCGGTCGCGGGCCCAGGCGGCCGGCGACACGCCGACCAGATCCTTGAAACGGCGGCTGAAATGGGCCTGGTCGGCAAAGCCGGTCTCCAGCGCCGCCTGAACCGTGGGGCAGCCCGCCGCCAGCAGGCGCTTCGCCGCCTCGACCCTGAGCTGAATCTGATAGGCATGGATCGGCAGGCCCACCAGCCGGCGGAACTGTCGCATCAGATGCCAGGGGCTGAGGCCGGCCGCGGCGGCGATCTCGGTCACCGGCAGGTCTTCGGCGAAGCGGGCCTCGATCAGCGCCCGTGCGCGGGCGATTTCGGGCGTGGCGGCCGTGGCCACCCGCCTTGCCGCACGGCCGCTGCCATGGCGGGCGACCAGCATCACTGCCGCCTCGCGCAGCAGCACGTCGCGGGCGAGCCGGGTTTCGGGCCGGCACAGCGCCTGATGGGTGGCGATCAGCCGGGCATGCAGCCCGGCATCCTCGATCACCGCAGAGCGGAACCCCACCTCGGGCGCATCGCCGCCGGCAACGCCGCCGCCGGGGCCGAAGCCGGCCGCGGCCGCCGCCTCGGTCAGCAGCGCCATGGGCAGATAGAGTGCGCGATAGCGCAATTCGTCGCCCACCACCCGGCTGCCGGTGTGCAGATCGCCCGGATCGACCACCGAGATCCGCCCGGGGGCGGCGGCATGGGTGGTCCGTTCGCGGCGGAATTCCTTCACCCCGGCCTCGATCAGCCCCAGCATCAGCGTGTCATGGGTATGGGGGCGAAAGCGGTGTCGGCGCAGGCGGGCGAAGGTGGCCTCCACC